>Ga0181612_141874_pt1 | contig 14575 bp, 5 predicted proteins | sample HoacroProtozoa21_FD_119630 | JGI IMG/M metagenome (GOLD analysis project Ga0181612, IMG submission 119630) | Hoatzin crop microbial communities from Cojedes, Venezuel. Combined Assembly of Gp0051906, Gp0051904, Gp0051908 | reverse complement strand
TGCCAGGGGAGGTTTAGATTGGACATTAGGAAAAATTTCTTTACCGAAAGGCTTATCAAGCATTGGAACAGGCCGCCCAGGGAAGTAGTGGAGTCACCATCCCTGAAAGTGTTCAAAAAACATGTAGATATGGCACTTCAGGACGTGGTTTAGTAGGCACAGTAGTGTTGGGTTGAAAGTTGGACTTGATGATCTTAGAGATCTTTTCCAACCTTAATGATTCAGTACAGGTGAAGTTGAGGTGACTCCAAAACTGGAAGATTAGAAAATAAATCCTAAAAATGGATCTCAGGCCTGCTTATTTGAGCAAATGATTCTGCAAGGAGGGAAATACCCTTCTGAGCTGCTAAATTGAATTCAGATGTCAAAAGGCATATACAGCACACTAACTGCCTGTGGCCACAACAGGGCACTTTCATAAGAACACACATGCTACAAGACTTGTGACAGTAACTTTTCTTGGGAGTGGAAAAGACATCTAGGTGAGTGCAAATACCGACTGCTTACAGACAGTAACATCCACTATAAAAGATCCTGCCATGGGGTCCACCTCATTGCCACAGCTTCCCCAACCCTTCAGCGACAGATATCCATTATTTTTGTAGGCTGCAAGCCCCAAAGCAAACCACTGAATAAGAATGCTGGAAAATGGTCCAGACCTCCCTCTGCACTGCTGGGAAGAACAGAGCAGCCTGTGCTGAGATAAAAGGTATGGAAATCTGCCTCACTGATGCTGTAGGTATGTCATGTATCTGTCCTGCTTAAGTCTCCTCCCTTTGGACGTTCTCCTTTCATTTCTCAGCATTACATTAACCTTGTCTTGCATCACCAATAATTGAACACTCCTCTAATAATTGTATGTTCTTTCTCTGTACTGCCCCAGTAATGGGCAGGGGAATCATGAGCTGTAGTTTCACTTGGATTTTCTTTAGCAAATGCTTTTTTCTTCAGGTTGAGTTATTTTTAACCTGGCTCAATTCCCAAATTAGATTCACTGCCTGGCAGCATGAGAAGTTGTACCAGCGCACATGGGAGGAACAGGGGAGCGTGTGCTACAGGTGTGAAAGCAGGTCTAAGTGTCCAGAGGGAGGGCTTGGGCTAGCACTGCTGCCAAATGAAGTGCTTGTGGAGATGCAGCCTTGGCTTCTAATTTTTCACATGCATTCACAAAGAGGTCCAAGAAATTGTCCTAATGCACACAGGAGCCAGGGAGGCTGCTTACATCTATGACTTGAGAACACGCTGCCAATCTTGGGAATATACCTGATTTCCTACGATTAGTCCTCAGCCTACCTCCGGAAGACAAAGCCATTATGTCTAAGTGGTCATCATTGCTTTCTGCCACCTGAGGTCACCCCTTTACCCTCTCCTAAAGGCAAAGGAGGAAGGGACAGATGTAATACCAAGGCCAGGACAGTTCCAAGTGCCAAAAAAGTGACTGAAATAGCCACCAGTAAATCCAGAAGGACCAGGCCTTGAGCCTGTCATGAGTGCATCTCATCCTCTCAGCAAAAGGAAGATGGCAAACACGAGCCACTGATTCTCCAGGAACCTTGTCCTGCCCTCCTGCTACCCAACGCGTACTCTCACAGGTCAGTGAGAACTGTCAGTGGTCTGCCTGCAAATACCTTGTGGGTGGCACTTGGGACCCTGCAGTCTGGCCCCTAGGAAAGCTTCAGGCCTTACACAGGTAAGGTTGAGGGAGGATTTTTTTCTGTGTCCTTTGCTGCTGTAATACAGGAACTAGCTCAACAGAAACTCAGTGATAGGAGTTGCTAAGCTGTGACCGTTTCAGGAGCAAAATGAAGCATGGCTTGCAGAGAAAAGGAACAGCATTCATTAGTGAATAACAGGAACAAAAATGGAGAAGCTTTTTGGGACACAATCCTTTGACCCTGAAACAGAAAATTCTCACTCCAGGGTAAGTGGCACTGGGAAGACCTACTCTGGGGTTAATTTAACTATATTGAGAGAAAAAGATGGTTAATACCCACAGAGCAGAAAGAGATACACTAAGAGCACAGGTGGAAGGTCCCGTGTGTCAGAGACCGAGGTAATTCTCACCAGAGGAACAGTGATGGTTTGCACAGTAAGGCTGGATAGAAACAGCAAAACGCCATAAAATCAGTATCCCCACAGTTAGACTGTGAAGGAAACAAGGTTTACCGAGAGTTTCTATCATTAGATTTGCTGTTACCCTGTAGTTGAAAACAGTGGCTTAGTTTCCGGGATTGTTTTTTCTTAACGAGGTTTTTATTTCCCCAAAGCTTATTTACTTTTCCAGATTACTATGCTTCTCTAAACCAGGTCTCCCAAGGAAAGACAATCCCTGAGCAATCACAGATAAAAGCCGCCTACTAAAAAATGCTTCTCCAACAGATCACTTAATCTGCAGCCTTTGAGAAAAAAGACAGTATGAAAGAGTTAAAAAAGAGAAAGGTCAACAAGCTCTACGAAGGCATTGTCCATGCAGGCAGCACCTGGCAGCAGGCATCCCTTAACCTCACCTAGCCTGAACCAATTGTTAATAGACATTTACCCTCTGCTGCTGCAGCAGAGCCACCCTGCTCTGTTCTCTCTCTGCAGGGCTGACTCACTCTGCAGTGCCCGCTCCCAGGCACGCAATCTGCCACATTACAGGGGACTATTTATGTGCCAGCAGACGCCACCTCTTTTAATCAGGCACTCTGAGCCTGTCTTTTCACACTGAGGCTGCCTGTCTGCCTCTTCAAAACCAAAGTCAATCCCTGCCAGATAGGACTGCACTCTGACCTAGCATGCCACTGTCAGCAGATGAAGGAAAGGGACCAAAAGGTCCATAATTTCCTTAATGCCCTGAATCACTTGAGAAATTTGCTGATGCAATAGCATCAGTGAAGGACTTGAAACATGAGTTTTCACCTGGGAGTCATCAATGAGGATCTAGAGCATTGCTGTCAGAAAACGCTTGGCAGAGACAACACGCTCAGTGTTAATTTTATTCCCAGCATATTTGCAGGCTCTCAGCACAAAGCAATCCTCCCCATCTACGCTAACCCCAGCTTTTGTTTTATGCTCTGTTCTCCTGACTTGCATGGGTTTATATATTAATGAGAAAGGCTCGATGTTCCAAGGCATGAACCAAAATGCTGTTGATTGGATTTTGCATTTGGTTATGTAATTATCCATCACCACCCTGAGCCTAGTAACTGCCTTCTGCAAGTTGTCATCAAGCTACAAAAGGATCTTAAGAGTTCCTATAGACTGCTGCCTTTAAATTGTTTATTTCTTAGAGATGAGCACTACCACCAGCATTTATTTGCTCTCTTACATGCTGTTTGCTCACACTCTTGTAAATTGGCAAAAAACAAGGCTGGAAGCAGGTTCCCTGTAAAGAATGTAAAACCAGATCTTAAACATATTTGCAGCCCCAGCCAGGACCTTCTCCTGTCCTGCTACACGTGCAAAATCCAATTCCTCTCACCAGCACTGCAAGACATGTATGGCATGGTTTCCAGAGAGCCTGTATTTGCAATTCACCCCCTCCCAGCTGCAAGCTCTATCAGACTGCACATAAGTACTGGGGAGACGCTCATTGCAATCAGTGCTGAGAATTATGCTATTGTTTCCACAAATGTTTATGACCCCTAGATAAAGTCTAATTCATAATTTTAGAGACTACTAGTTTTACTGAAGAAAAGAATGATCAACACAATTCAGATTAGTAAATTTTCCCTTACCCCAGGCAATGCTTCAGCAGACATCCAGGATTTTCACTAGATCAGCTTAGGCCTCTATACACTCCAAGCACCATCACTGCTCAGTCTGCCATAAAGGAAAGTCCTGCCAAAACACAGAACCACTAGTACATCCCAACCCAAAGCCAAGCAGCTGATAGCCTGTTAAATTAATTCAGACAGATCAGCTTTATAGCAAACAGAATAAACCAATTTGTCAATAACTGTTGATGGTCATCAATTAAGATTTCACCTTCAGAAGTTTGTGAAAATCCATACCAGCAGAATGACTGGCTCATAGCTTCAGTCTCCTGAATGGTCCTCAGTTCAGAGACCAGCTACCCAGAAGATGCATTAGTGCCACCGGGCCTGGTGAATGCTCCTGCCAGGTTAGAAGCTCCACACATAGTTTCAGTGAATTCCTCATGCTGTGGCCGTAGCTCTTCGTGGTACTTACAGACTTTTCACTGCACAGGCATACTCAACATACATGAAATACACGTACACCACTGCCTCTCCATTTCCAACCAGGCTGACAGAAGAGGCTGGCAGATCACTCCAGGTTCCTCAGCTTAGTTTGATCACAAAGCCATTACTAGTACTAGGTATCTCAGTAATACTAACATTTTGGCTTGAAAATGGTAAAGCTTGACCTGTTCTCCAAACTATAACTAAGATTAAGGTAACAGTTCCCAAAGGCAATTTAGAACAAGCTCTGTATTTGTAAGGGTCCAACATCTATTTCCCATATGAGCTTCAGTGTTGCTCTGCAACATTAATAAATCCTCAGGACAAGAGAAGGTTGCTACAACACTAATGCAAAAGCAGAACTTCTCAGCTCAAATGCTCCTGATCTACAAATTAAAAATATGAGTGCTTGAACAAACCCATTTTGTTGATGAGACTATTGTTCAGGTACTTTAGAGGCAATTGCTGCTAACAGTGCAGCTTTCCAACCAGCTAAGTTTCTGCAAAGCCATCACAAGGACAAGCTGCCTTAAAGCTCTTCAGCAGCTCCTATTCCTTGTCACTTGAAGCCTGCACCCTTGCTCCCAGAACTTCTCTGCACAGGACATGCTGCACAGCCTATTACACAGCATTACCATGTGCCAGAGCAAAGATGTGCTGCTTGATCAGGGAAAGCACAGCAGTACAACAGCCCTGCATTCCTGCTTACCATGAGTACTGCCCACAGGCACCAGCTGGAAACAGCATTGCTACTTGCCCAGGAGAAAAAAGGAATGGTTTGGCAGTGATGACAGCATCACTTCTGCATGGTGCTCAGTCACTTCAAGAACCTGCCTCTCCCTAAAGGCACCCCTCCTCTTACTAAAGGAGCAGCAAAAGCATGAAATCAGAGGCAAAGGACTCATTACAGCAATGTAGTGAGGAAATTTTATTTGGAAACATGGTTTAAGTTTGTAACCCAACAGTGGGTGCACAACTCTGATGCCGGAGCATACGCGGTTACTACTGAAACACGGGAGTGTTTCGGACAATTGCTGTAATAAAACACAGAATTCTCATACTCCAATACCAGGACACTACAGCAACCTTTAGAATCAAAGTAACATCCAAGGAATTCTCTGCACTTACAATTGACCCCACAGTGTAATCTACCTATATATAAGATTAATATATATAGCATGGGAAATTGAAAATCCTTGCTCCATAGATGTATGAACATGTCAAGTCTTTTATAAATAAACATCCAGTGAAGAGAAAAAATTACATTTCTAGTTCATATTTATACATAAAGTACTAACAGCAATGGGTGGAAAATTGCACACAGGCCACCCCACGCCATGTAGCAGGCTTGGAGCAGCCCATCCAATTTAATATTGAAGTACACACAGGACAGACAAGTCACTAACATACATTGCGCATTTACAAGAGATCAACTACCAAATTGGGACAACTGTACACATTGGAGAGACCATTTTCATTCTGGAGCTTTTTTTTTAAATGTGGATTTGTTACATCTCTTTACATCATACCGCAATGTTTACTTTGTGGAGAGGATAAGGGCAACAATGAGGCCATAGAGACCCAAGACTTCAGCGAAGATCAAAATCAGGATCATGCCCACAAATAACCTGGGCTGTTGTGCTGTTCCCCGTACACCTGCATCACCCACAATGCCAATGGCAAAGCCAGCAGCCAGACCACTGAGGCCCACACTCAACCCAGCACCCAGCTGAAGAAAACTCCTGTAGGACAGAAATTAAAAGAGTTTCAGTGGCAAGCAAGGGGACACCCAACCCTTCAACTTCAGCATAGCCTTTTTTTGCACTCCCCAAAGGAAATAAGAATTAACATTTAAACAAAACCTCTTTCCTGCAGAAAGAGCTTCTATACTCTTTAAGCAAGCACAGTATGTCTCAAAGCAGATTCTTCCAGAGACTCCTAGCTCTGTAGGCAGCTATGCTGGATCTTTAGCTGATACTCAGGTATGGCTCACACACTAAGCTAAGCTCCTGGGCCTGTGAGTTCACATGGTCACCCCGCTCGTCTGTAGCCATTTCAGTCAGCTGCAGGCTTAGCATGCTATCAGAGCTGTACTTACTCCAGCCATGAGGGCTAGCACTTGCAGCAATGCCTGTCCTCCAGTGTTGTGCAGCCTGTTAATGGCTACTTTTGTCTCCCACCTTTAGCAGCCTTATTACATAGCCATAGCACATCCAGGTGATTACCAGGTCCCTTGGACTGCATAAGTTGGACAGGAATGGTCGTGTTTTCCAGGCAGGGGTACTTGAGGAGCAGTCCCTATCAGTATCTGGCCACCTGGTAACTGCAAAGGAGCATTTGTACCTGCTGTTTCCTAGATCATGGCTTATTAGGCCAACCACACTGCTCATCAGCTATAGCTTACACAGTAACATAGATATCTACTGTTAGATCTCAGAAGCATCATTTATTCCGAGATGTCTCCATCAAGCCAGTTCCAGCTATTCTCAAAAGCCAACAGCAGATTAAGTTTCACACTGTAGCTGGTGTAGAGGCCCAATGTATAGCATGAGGATTGATTCACCAGCACAAAAAGCAGTAAGCAGTATTAATTATTCACTTGCATCTGCCAGACAACAGAGAACTATTTAGACAGTCCTGGAAAGACTGGTATATTCTAGGTCTAGAATTTGGCACTGTGAGACAAGCTTAGCCTCCTATCCCACTACTGCCTATACACAGTTTCTTTCAAGCCATAAACCACTGCATTGTCTCCAGCAGTGGAATGTCTGGTCTAGTAGCTCAGGCAGCAAAATAATCAGGCAGTACTACTGAGGCTAACGAATCAGGTAGGACAGCTGAAATCCAGTCCATACTGCTAAACCCAAGTTAGGAGCATTTAGCATTGACAGTTCTTCCTGGGGTCTTAAGCAAAACCCACCCAATTCAGCAGCAAAACAGTGACAGGACAAACTGAAAGCTGACAGATGAAGCTACTTACTTGAATAACGTGATACTAGGTGACAGGGCATTGGCAATGAGGACTGCCACTACGAGGCCATAGATAGCTATAATACCCGCCATGACAACAGGGATGATTGACTTCATGATGAGCTCAGGCCTCATGACAGACATGGCTGCAATACCCGTGCCACTCTTTGCTGTTCCATATGCAGCTCCCAAAGCTGGAAGAGAGAAAAAAAAAAATGCATTAGACATCCTCAAATACCATCTCCTTCACAAGGCTGCAGTATTAGAACAGCTGAGCCAGCACAAGTAAGAACTGTGAAAAACTAACAGTCACTTGACTACTTGGTTTGTCAGCCCAGAATATTCCCTTAAGGGATGAGGAACTGACCCATCCAGAGTCCTAGACCAAAGCTAGATCAACACAAAGGTGCTGTTCAAACAGTACTGATCACAGAATACCCTGTCTAAGCCAGCTTCATAGCCATGTATACTCCCTAGTGGACATTCATTCTGTTTAGGAACCAAAACCCAAGGTCCAAATCATAAGTCATTACTTCAGACTTTGTGCCCTTGGAGCCAACACCGAAAGGCTCTACTCAGCTGAACTGCTGAGGAAACAACAAAGCATGTGTTTCTACTGTAGCAGGACACCACCCAGCCAAAAGCAAGGTTTTACAGTCGCTGAGCTTTGAGCCACTTAGGCTGAGTTCTCAGACACACCCAACGTTAACAAATCACCTTCATGGGGCCTCTTCCACAAAACATATCTGCCTATGCTTTGGCCTGGGGTTAAACATGCCATTTCAGTTTCATCAGACACATACTGAGATAGCAACACACTTGCATATTATTGCTGCACTCCATTCCTTGAGGAAAGGACACCCTCTTCATGCATCAATGGCCTCACTTGTGAAGGATTCAGGTCCAAACACTTGTCAATACAACCACTGGAACCACAAAGAGTATGGCTTCCAGGTTAGAGGACCACAACCACCTTAACCCTAAGGTTCACTGACCACCTGTGTGAACACTTGAGTATGCAGACACCAACACAGAAATCCAAAGCTTGGTTTCCAAAGCAGCACATGGGTTATCACCACCAACTGAGAACTGCTACAAGAGTGTCAAAGCACTACTCCAAAAAGTAACTTCTGCCTTGAAAACTCTGTAATAGTCTCACAAAAGCTTCCACAAATACATCTTTGATTCTGAAGTACATGGAAAGACCCCTTTCCTTCCAACCTTGCTCTAGAATACTCTGAACTTGTAACTTGAAGTACTCTGGACGGCACTCACCATCACCCAAGAGACTATCTGCAGGTCGGCACCATTCAGGACTAAGTCCTCAAAGCAGCACTGCAAGGTATGTGGAATGCTAGGCAGTCTCCTCCTGAGACACCATCAAACTGATATTCAAAGGTTACATCCCTATTTAGCATGACAATGCTTTTGCCTGCTCTAAAAGGCTACTGGAGAGTATTAAAACCATAGGGATTTAAAATCTTTGTACTGTTCAGAGACTTACTACTCGAGTTTGCTCCACCTAAAACTAAGGTTTCTACAAGGGAGCTGCTTGTTCCACAAAGATCTGTAGTTGCCTTACACCAGCATCCAAGTGTGAGATGGTGCACCTTGCTCAAAACAGCTGCAGGGATGTATTAATCAGGTTTAGGAGATTTGCTTTCCTGCTTCTCATTCAGCATTTACATAAAGCCTATCTCTGAGCAGTCAAGAACTGGGCAGTAATTCTCCTGGCTTCACACCAAGTAACTACAGAAGATTAATAAAGGGTAGCACTGCTGCACTAATACAAGACTCACTATCAGAAGGAAGTTCAGTTTTAATTACAAAAACTTCAAGGGAAAGCTTTATTATCAACTACAAATTGGTTCTGTACTAGCAAAGATCTTGAACCTTGATTATCACCGAGCCAGATCTAGTGGGCTGTTCAGTGCAATTCAGAACTAGAATGCAGCTTAGAAGGAAGCCTGAGCCAAGAGCAGAAGACAGGTTTTACCAGCAAATGTAAGCTGAGCCTGGAAACTAGCACAGACTTCACTAGCAGTACCAGCAATGGTACTGCTTAACAGTTAGCTCCTAGGAAGTCTAGAAAGAATTCACTAACTTGAATTAGGAACCTTTTCTGTTGAATGAAGCATACTCCAAGGACTGGAAGTGATTCAGGCTATCTAGACTGGCGATAGCATTTAGCAAGAAACCACTTCTCTTGTCTGGAATTTTTATAAACCTCTCCAGAAACAGAGGCTCATGAGAGAAGTTCACTATTTAAAATTAGATCAGTCATTACTTCCTCCAAGCCTGAAGTTACTCAAAGGTGTTGCAATTAATGCAGTGATGGATTACAGAGGCCGATTTTGTAACCTCACTTACAGAAAGCCAGCCTGCTTAAGCTTTTGGGGAGGGGCAGATCAGCACAAGTTTGTCAATTCCCAGTGTTAAATCCCAATTTTAGGGAACAGGCAAGAGCTTATGGCTTGAACTTGGTCTGGACACATTAACAAATAAAGTCTACACGTAGTCTGTAGCAGATAGTTTTCACATTACAGTTTTAGATGGCACTGCAGATCTATTCCACTCCTACTGGTGGACAGTCACAGGTGCTACACATACAGCTTCAGAGGGACAGGGAAGTCTTCATCAGCATCCCACCCAACAGGCTTACACCAGAGTACCTGCACCTCCAGTATCTTACAAGGCAGCTTATCTTACTGCTTTTCACTGGCCTGAGAAGCTCTCCTTGCACCTTTGCCAATACTCCAATATTATAGCCTGGGTGGCAAAGACAATACCCACTTCCCACCACAACACAGCCATCTAATAACACAGCTGTTCATTTATGGGCTACAGGGCATTTATGTCAATCCTCCTGCACATCTTCACCTGTACCTCTTGGCAGCTGCAAACATTTGAAGCACATATACTACACTTAAATACTCCTGATGAGTTGGAAGGACTTTTTTTTCCAAAAATCTTCTCAGCAAATAGGATTTGAAGAGAACTGTGGAAGACAGTCAAAATGGAACAAGAGCTATACGACTGCTGCACACCAAGACTCCATGTATTTGCTTCAGATCATACAGCTCCATCACCTCTAACACACAGGCTAGTTCAGCTGCAACACTACCTTTAAAGCACACAGAGCTATCCAAACATTTACCTGGCAGCCAGAGAAGCAGTACTTCACCTACCTAGCTTTATCACATAAGGAAGCCATTCTGGACCATAACTAGGAACTGTGCCATTTATAATTTCAGTGTTACAATACAGAGAAGTTGCTTTACACATCATTCAAGACCACCTACTCCAGTAAGCATGTTTCAAAGGTTAACTTGATTTTTAAATACTTCTGAAGAGTAACTGCTTGAACTCACAAGCTAGTTAATTTCGTATCACTCCTGGGGGCAAAATGCATTCCCACAGGGCTGAGGATACGTGGCCTGGCACCTCACCATAGCTGTTACTTTCTATTAGTCAAAAGTGGTAGCAGAGGTAATATAGCCATGCAGCTCCAAGATGAAGTATGAACTAAAAAGTAACTTGCCATATAGGCTATAATTTCAGTAAAGACTGAAGACTACCTGTAGTCTTGCCACTGCCAGGACTTTCAGCAGAGCTTTGCCTCCAATACTCATTGTCAGTACTCAAGCAGCCTGTGGTTTAGCTCAAGTGCTAGTCCAAGTATTAGGACCAATCTTTTGTAGCTATAGTTACAGTGCTCCGTCAGGTCATGCACAGAGAATGTTAATCTCGCAGCTAAGTTAGCTGCAAGCCACCTCATGCAACACTTCCTCAATATAGAAAGAGGCTGTTACCAAAAGCCTTGCATCAGTTCTGCAAAGCTCCCAAGACAGCTATGTACCCTTGGACAGTGACCTCAAGCCAGGGAACCATTTGCATCAATGCTGTTTCAGCAGCTGCAACACATTCAGACATGCTTAACCTAAGAACACAGAGGTTCAGACCCAGCCACACACAATCTGGCAGCATTTGGTCCATTCAGAGCCAGTGATTCCTCCTGTGTCCCACCATGGGGAAGCAGGTTTTCACACTGCAATGTGTGAAAGATTTCCAGAGCACTAATAGGCAGCATTTCCCTGCATTAGGAAGTGAGCCAGTAACACAAGTCAAACTTTCAATTAAGATATCATGGGTTACTAATATAGAAAGTCTGAAACACCATTTTTGATGAGTGCGTACATCAGGAGTCTTTTATAATTAATCCATTACCAAACAGGCCACCCTCTGCAGTAGGCAGGCTTCCCTTGAACCAGACAGCAGGCATCAATTCACCTCAATGCTGCTCATCCTTGAACAGGCTGAAAAGTTGTCAAGTACAGTCCTTGCTTTGCCATACCAGGAACCTGGGCATTTTCAAAGAAAGAGGCTTCTTCCCACTGGTACTAAGGCCCCTCCCACACCACCACATTTAACACAAATGCAGCTCCACCTCAGATTACAGTAATGGATACTCCATGCCTGCCTCGGAAAAACCCTGTTGCTACACCCAGTTGCGTCTCCACAGAAGAGACAGCCACATCAGTGGAACTGTATCTGTAGCCTATGCAAATTCAGACCACACTGACTGAAGACTGACTATAGCCAGTCCCCCAGTGATAACTGGAGGGGTCAACAGGTAAGGTGCACTACAGGAACTTGTAGACTTTGCAAATCTTTAGTGAGTCACCTGTTACAGGATTACAAACAGCATGCTTTTTGTTCTTCCCTAACATATAAGGGGGCATGGGAATGTCAAACAAGCCTAGCACTATCAGTTTATAGCATTATAAAAACAACCTGCAAGGCTGGCAGGCCATTTACCCTTGTTCAGTCAATTTGAGAACTTGAGTCTACCAGCTCCTCAAGAAGCTGCTGCAATAGCAGCAGTCCAAAGAAAAAAGGAGTTACCAGTCAACCATCCAAGCAGCTGAGACTGCTGCACTTGGTACTCTGGATTGTCTGACAGCACACAAAGCCCATTTTTCTTTGGAAGTATGGTAGGGCTGACACTTTACACCACAGCATACAGGCTTGCTCGTATGCAAGCAGGAAAGTCCAGTCACTTCTTACTTACCTTTCTACATCATTATAAAGCTCCCCCGTAACCCTACAGATGACCCATGTCACAGACTGGGTGGATCACCATACTCCAGGTACAGAATGGCAGAGTAGTTTGTTACACCAGCTAGCAGGAGCCCCTTTCATCTAGTTGGTCTAACAGCAGCTCACACCATGTATGCCAGCAGGCACCCACAGCAAAGCTGTCTCATTTCAGAAGCATGAGAAAGCTGAGGCCATCTGACTGCATCCAGCAGACACTCCTGTGGCCAGACCAGCCTGACTTGAAGCTCACAAGGAAGCAAGCTCAGCAAGTTATGCCTCACTGTTTGCCAAGGACAGCAAGCAGGCAGAAGCATGCACTTCTGTGAAACCATTGTTTCAAGCATCAAACAGCCTGATGAGGCTGGAGAAATTTTCAAGCTTGCAACCACTCCTGGAAGTCAGTCAGGCTCCAGAGAGAGACTAGTTTTAGAAAGGGAAAAAAGGAAGCTGAGAGGTCCTGAGGCAGCTTGCATTACACACCTCCACTGCTGCTCCAAATGTTCCCATCAGAGGGGAAGTACCTGCAGGCTTTCTAGCCTGCAGTGACTTCAGGGTGAGGCAGGAGTCCCATCAGGTACACTTGGAAACCACTGTACAAGCAGCAGCTTATCTGCTTGAACCAAGTTTTGTAGAGCCAATGGTTTACCCTGATGCTTGATCTGGTATTCAGATGATCTTAAGAGTAGCATTTTACCGAGTGGAAATGATGCGCTTGTTGAGATGTCTTCCCCTAATTTAACTGAGCTGTAGAAACACTGCCTATCTGTATTATGACACTTATGTCTTAATAGTCCCTTAATTTACCTGTTGTTAAGGATGAATGGTTAAGCTAGTCTCTCTACTGTAGACAGTCTGGTAGCTCAAACATCTGACCCACTGAGTTTTCCTGCCCATACTACAACACCTAAATTTGGAACAGAAGACTACATTGAGCTGCACTCTGTTCTGCCATTTCATTTTGACCTGAAAGCCACAGCTAAGGAGTCTGCAAGCTCCTCTTAGGATGAGGTCTACAGCTCTTTACTGAGAAGCAAGCAGCCTTCTTCACTACCTCCCCACCCCTCAAGAGACAGTATTTCAGGAAGCACAGGTGCAATGTGCCTTCAAGACTGAAAGTTGTTTATAGTCACAATGCCTTCTAGCATCAGACTGTACAGGGCCATCAGCTGCATCAAGCTAGATTTTCTGAGCCAGCAATTTCACCATGGAGGTCCCTTAACAGCCAAGCAACTGCTACAATATCTGCAGCACTAGTTTAAAATATAAAGTACTCATTGCCGCAGAACTAACAAAATAGAAGTAAGACACCAGAATAACCTTAACACTGCTGGCTAGCGTTGTCTTCATTAGCAGTCTTCCAAATGCTTGATAGCGAAGCAGTACTGAAGGCACTGAATGCTTGTCCAGAGTGCAGGTTTAAGTAAAACTCCTTACCACATTCCGGAGGCCACACTGGGGTGCACCTGAGACATCACGCTTTTATACATAGAGCATCAGCAGGCACAGAATCAGACAGCTTCGCCCAATACCATGCTTTTCCATTTTGGCATGCTAAAGTCACATGGAAAAGCTGCAATAATTTGATCACTCAACAGCACCTGACAGTGAGCCAGCCACATGTTTTACACATGGGAAATAAAGGAACTTCAGCTATCAGAACAAGTTGTAATCAGCAAATGATTATGCAGACTCGAAGACAGCCAAGGTCACAGCAGCCTGCTTCAGTCTTTCTAGCCGCCATCAGTACTAGCCAACCAGAACAAGCTCTGCTATCTATCCACCATCAGCAGTTAATGTTCAAACATCAAACAGTACTGCATGAAGTCACTTGTTTTCACATCAAACTATCCTGGACAGTATAGAACCTGAACATGTTTACTAGAAACAGGTCTCAACTACAAGCTCCACAAGAATCTGATCATTAGATACAGCATGAATCAGACATGATCGCTGCACAAATTAACACTGATCCAGGACAATTTCAGACAGTTTTACACCGCTTGCCCTGACAGACTTAGCGTCTTACTTCTAAATCACAGTGGATTTGTTTAACAACTGATGTTCAGTTAACACCAGAACATACTGTAGTGTCACATCCCTATTAGGAAAGCCACATGACACTGCAAATTTTAGTTTATCCTATACTGACATTCTGCCATATTGCCTTAAAAATCCAAGTTACTTCACTAAACAAGCAGTTCAGTAATGTTCATAACCAAGAAACACTTTTGCATCAGCAGTATCTATAACCTGTTGTTCCAGTGACTAAATCCACTAGACACACTTAGGTCCTAGCAAGAGACTAACTTCATGGCTCAGAT
>Ga0181612_110422_pt1 | contig 14575 bp, 7 predicted proteins | sample HoacroProtozoa21_FD_119630 | JGI IMG/M metagenome (GOLD analysis project Ga0181612, IMG submission 119630) | Hoatzin crop microbial communities from Cojedes, Venezuel. Combined Assembly of Gp0051906, Gp0051904, Gp0051908 | reverse complement strand
GTTTTGCATATTCATTATTATCATTGTTATTATCATTACTATTATTAGTATTTCCTTTGTTGCCTTATTAAAATATTTTTAACTCAACCCACGAGCTTTTCCTTTTGTCCATATCTCCCCCCCCTCCTGCCTGGGGGGAAGGGGAAGCAAGTGGCTGTCTGGTGCTGGGTAGCTGGCTGCCAGGTTAAACTCTGAATTCCTGAGCCTATGAGAAATGTGGGTAGAGCTGTGAAGAGGTTTGGATAACTTCTCTTCAAGCTATGTAGTGAACTGGCACAGATATACCATTTTTAAAAATTTTATTTTCTGGTAGTAAAGCCTAAGCAAGTTAACTTCCTGAAGGACAACCCACACCCAGGTGGAGGCTGGTGGGGCATGCTCCTTGCTCCCCAGCCAAGCCCGCCTTGGGCACTCAATGACAGCAAACAGAAGGAGGGCAGACTCTTGTCAGTGGTGCCCAGTGACAGCAGAAGAGACAACAGACACAAACTGAAACACAGGAGGTTCCGTCTGAACATCAGGAAACACCTTTTTCACTATGAAGATGACTGAGCCATGGCACAAGTTGCCCAGGGAACTTGTGGAGTCTCTCCCACTTTGGAGCTATATGGACATGGTCCTGGGCAACCAGCTCTCGCAGGCCTCGATTGAGCAGGGGTTTCAACCAGATGACCTGCAGAGGTCCCTTCCAACCTCAACCATCCAGTGATTTCGTGATTTTCAGCAGGAACCAGTGCCAGAGGGATTTGTTACTGTCCCTGTTACGTCTATAGTGGCTAATCCTCCACACCCTGCCTGGGATGCCCTTATAGGGTGAGGCAGCTGTAGCTACGACCTGGGAAGTGAAAATACACACGGTCAGCTTTGCTGGGCTTTGGCTTTATTGGCAACTAAACAGCCATAACAGAATTGATCATAGTCTGCCATTTCATGTATTCAGAGGTCTCCTTCTCTCTTTAACCCTACTGTAGGTGTCCTGTCTGCAGGATAAACTCCATACAAGTTGTAGCGTGACCACCTACCAGCACTTGCTGGAATTGACACCATGTAAGGACGAGATACCTGAAAACAGCATAACACAAGGAAGGAATTCTGCATCTCAGTGCAGGTTCCCAGACTTTGCCCTCCCCACTCTCAAACAGTCCTGCTGTGAAAGGACTGTTTTTTGGGATGGACTCTTTAGAGACTCTTGTTAAACAGCACAGATTAAAGCAGGTATTGCTTTTACTACAACTTATATTATGTTTACACAATACTAAGTCATAAGTGCTTGTTAATCACCTTCAATAGCATGAACTTTTCAGACGTTGCACTGGTGTTGATATACAAAGTAAAATAATTTATTGAAATAAAAGGTCAGCTGAAAAATAATTGTCTCTTCCAAGCCTTCTGTGTATGAGTTACAGGTTTATTCTCCTTACTGTAGGCATAATAAGGATTATATTTCACTGAAGGCTGCAGCATATTATCCACCTCTTTTATAACCCAGGGGAGGTTATTTCAGGTTCTGTGGATTCCTAAGGCAGGAGAAGAGAACCGTATTGTGAAGCCTTAATATTCTGCATGTGCAAGCATGCTCAGAATTAAATAAGACAAAGGCAGACGAGTCTGATATCTGAAAGAGGAAATCCTGTGAACTGGGGTGTCATCTTGGTGGTTCTCTATTGGAGTGGAGTCCCCAAATCCAGAAATACAGAAGCAAATCAGATTTGCATATTTGTGATTTTAATTGAAACTTAAATTTGTGAAGTATGTGCTACCTTCATTTACACTGTCCCTTCTGCTGTCTCTGATCTCACTGAGATTTCTGTTTCTGAAACCAAGTGTGGGTTGAATATTTGGTGAACGCTGGTGGGGCTGAGCCTTCATGAGCCTCCTGATCTTTACTGTACATGGGGTGCTCATCCTGCTGCTGTTGAGGGCACAGAGCGAGAGTAGCCACACGCTGCATGTGCCACAGGACAGAGGATGCCCTGAGCACCTGCAATGCCATTGCAATTTCATGTCTTGGAATTTTGTGTGTTACAGCTCTTGTTCCCCAAAAGCTTTGGCCAGGATTTTACAGCAGACAATAGCAAACAATGGGATATTTTCAATGTCTCCTGCGTAGATTCAGTCACACAGGCAGAAAGCCAAGTAACAAGTCCAGTTGTTTTTCTCACTGGCTGCTTGCACCACAAAATGAACCAAGACTTAGAAGTGAAAGGGTAATTCAATCTGGAAGGGCCATCAGAAGATCATCTGATTCAACCTCCTTCTCAAAGCAGGATTGCTTTTCTTTAAAACATGCAGAATACCAAAGCCAGTGTTCAAATGAAATGCTCCACAGAGGACAGAAGCAGTGATTAACCCCATCAGCCCTATTTTAGAAAGAGATGAAGGTGACAGAGCTTACCTTCTTACAGGTGAGAGCTGCCCACAGGTTCCCCAGGCATCAGCCACAGGCGCCAAGAAGAACAAGCCATGAAGAAGAAAATCAGATCTTGGCTTGTCCAAAGATCCCCGTGCACTGCAATGGGTGAAGTCACTTGTGACCTGGCTGTGCCTCTCTTCTGCCCCCAGTCTGAAGGGCTAATATGCTTCTTCCTGGTGTAGTTTCATATCTGAAGCTAACATAAATGCGCTTAAAGCTTGGTGTGTAAAGCTAGTTTCAGTTACTCAGAAAAAAGGCATGGGTGGAGGATCAAAGTAATCTGTGAACTTGCTTTTTTTGGAAGCATCTCTTTTGTTCAATGAAAGTTAAATGGCATTTTGTTAAGAAACTTCACACTGTTGCATGTGATTCTTAAGCACCCAGTGAGGGTACAGTAAGTACTGAGAACACTCAGATCTGGAATAACATATGTGAATTTCAAAGTATCTCTACAATACCTCGATTTCTATTCCTATCATCAGGGGCTTGAATTATTATTACCAAATACCTTCTTAGAAGGTCAAAAAGTGGTTTGCCATTGATGAAGACAGAATATCACGAAATAAAAATATTTATATCAATATCTGAAATTCCATGTAGTTATTCAGAATTCTTGGGCCTGTTTCTTTTTTCTTACTTACCAGCGTAAGTTTATTTACACCTCTGATTCACCCAAGACAGACAGGCAGCACAGAGTCTTTACATTTCAGTGGCCAATCTTGCAACAAAAGCATTTTCCAAGAGATACTGAGAGCTTGTGCTTTCAAATGATCTAGTAACAAGAATTATAGGGGCATGCGGAGAACCTAAGAGGGAGAGAAAAAGCTACAGTAAATGTAAAATCTCATATTCTTGAAAGGATCTTGTTCAAACTAATCATGAGGCAGCTAATCTTTGGAGGGGAGGATAACAGTAATTCTTATTTCAGTGAACAGCTTCTAAATATGTTGATAAAACAAAAGATACCGGAAGAATAACAACCTGCTCAGAGGAAAGCGGGGGTGGTTGGCTTGTTCCTGACTTGCCCTTTGTTTCTTTCTTTCTTTGATGCTTCCCCTGTCCTCTTGATGTTATCTGTAAAACCGACCTCTTCGTGTTGTTTCTGACCACCTGCTCTTGGCAGCTTGGAGTTTAAATTTTGCATCATTCTCAGTGAAGTTTGTACCACACTTTGATGTCCCTCAGCGCATATACAGGAGCCTGTAAATGTTGAGGAGTGAAAACCTGGCTGTCCAGTGCTTGGCACGACATGGCAAGGATGTCCAGCCATTTTAAGTAGCCAGGAGGAGGTACTGCACCATCACACATTTGTTTTTCTTCTCTCCCAAAAATCCCAGAGTTTCCCCAGCCTGATCTGGGTAGGAAAAAGGAGAAATCCCAGAGATGTTTTTAAAACCAAATCTCCAGCATGATCAGACAGGTTTGGTTTTTTTAAAACGAGTGGGTGGAGACAGGAGAAAGAGAATTGAAACTGTTTTGAAGTAACGGCAAGCTCAGCTGCTGCAATGGGCTGCAGAGATATGTGATACACTGCGATTATTGCAGTTTAGAGGCTTCCTCTTCAGACCACGACATTTTTCATTCTTTTCAGAAACAGTATTACATTACAGGTGTTATAACTTTTCTTCAGAATCAGACTGGCCAGGGAACTGTAAATCTAAATCATGGCTGCCCTCAGGAAACCTGCCAGCCTGTAAACACAATGAAATGAGTGAGATGAAAGCATCTGAGTGAGAAAATGAATTTTAAGCATTCCACTGAAGTCTATTTAGTTTTTACAGTCTGGCCCAGCATCTAGAAGCAACAGCTGGGGAGGACATGCTAATTCTCAGTGACTAATGCTGGGAAGATTACCTTAAGCTTGAAATCTTTGCATAGGGGTCCAAGAGGGAAGAGAAAGCTTATTCCCTCCATATTTCTCATAATTTTTCAATGCTGCAAAGGCATGATATGCTGCCTTAAGTCGCAATGTTTCCTACTTCTGAAAGCTTATTTGATCAAAGTGACGAAGTTTGCAATGAGCAATTTATGTTGAAATGTAGCTGAAAGTGCAGGCTGACCACAAGAGTAATTCTTCAGGATATCGCTTGTTTTGCAACATATTTTATTCCATATTTGTCTGCTTTCAGAGGGCTTTCCCATTTTCCAAAGGGTCTCTCTGCTCAGAGGCTTTTGGTCACAGCTCCAGTCTAGCAGGGGCAGGTGAACATAAGCCAGCAATGTCGGAAAAATTCAATATGTTTTTTCATATTGCTCCATCGAAACCTGAGCAAAGGTTCCTTTTAAGGTACAAAAACCTTCTAAGAGACAAAATACTGTCATTTATTAATGTGTTCAGCCCCACCTGTGCTCCGTCATTTTTCATCTTCACACATTCCTGTGTGTCCTCTGGGCACACTGAATGAAGCTAAAACACTGCAAGGACATTTCCTGTCTGGGCTGTAACAGACTATGAGTCTCATGTTAGCTCCTTCTCACAAGCAGTTGCACAGATTTCAGAGAGCGGAAGAGCATCCAAGAAACACCCATTGCTACCTATGCCAAATATTCCTGGCAGTGTAGTGACCTGAAAAATCACCTGGATTCCTATAACATCTTTCAGATAATTTTCATACCTCTGATACTAACTTTTTTCCCGTTACTTCCCATAGTCCCTAAACCTTCCTGGATACTTTCCAGAGATTATTTCTTTCCACGTCCCCTATAAACCTCCCTACAAAAAAGGCCATGGGGATTTGCAAATAAGGAGATACTGGGCAACTGCAAAAGGAGAGGACAATGACTTCATCACTGTGATTCCCCAGCTACCAGGACCTTGCCTTCATCGCCAACCTGTCATTGACATTCCCACTGATTTTTTATAGAGTTGCCATCAGTCAAAACAAACTTTCACTGTCCAGCAGAAACAAGACTAAACAACTTGTTAGTCTTGTTTCTGTCAGCCCATTCTCTACCACAACTGGAAGAAATAAGCTGCTTCTTCATTTATGAGGCTCTGTCAGGCTCATTTTGCCACAAAGGTGCTCAAGCAGCATTAAGAGCCACCATAGACATGAATGTGATGAAGTGGCTCAGAATGGTCACTGATTGCCCTAGAAAACAGATTTTCCAAGTACAGGGCCAAATTTTTATTTTGAGTGGGTGTTGCTTGATGCTGGTAAACCACATAGATGAAGCAGCAGATTCTTCTTCTGCCTTCCAGGCATAGACCCTGGGTACAAGACTGCGGCTGAACTAGGAGTAGAGATAAGCTGATCCTACAGTAATGGTTCACAGTGTCTACACTTCAACTACCAGAAGGCAGTGCTGTGCAGCACTGTTTTTCAGAGAGTCACCAGTCTGAGGCAGCCAGCCACCCGCTCTTCAGCTCGGCAGGTCATGGAAACAGAAAGGCTGCAGTCACCTCATCACTTCTCAAATAAAACGGGCAGTCAAGCGAAACTTTGGGTGGAAGGGCTCCTAGAATCACTGCCTCGATTACTGGACTCAGCGGGCCTGTCCTAAGCATCATGGGGAGGATCCTATGTACGACTCATAAGAGTCACCAAATAAAAGTATTTTCTAGTGAAAGCAAGTATGAAACACATTTGTATTGACAGTGTTTACTGATGGAGACTGGGGAAGGTGGGTAGGGGAGGAAGATGTATCAGAGCTGGCAGGAAATGTGGTAGAGGCGTCACAATTTGCACAGTTGATCCCTGCTGCAAGAACTCCTTTGGTAGGTTGAGCAAACCAACAGAGAGCATAAAATCCTGAGCAGGCTATGGTGGACAACTGCCAAGCCTCCCCCATTTTGTATTTGTTCTGATCCTGACACTGGCGCAGAAGTGAATCCCTTTCTGAACATCTGGGAATTTACTGAGTTTGGGCTACCCAGCTGTCTCTTGAATAATGAACTCCTTGTGTCAGGGTAGATAGAAGGCTCCTGAGCCTTTCCTCCAAGGTCAGCAACTGGCAGCAGGTATAAACAAGGCAAATGTGCAAAGGGTCTTTCAACTTTCTTCCCCGTTGGATAATGGTTTCAGTTTTTCTGAAGAGAGATGCTGGAATTCAAATAGCTTTTTTTCCTTCCTTCTTGTTGGTTTTGGTTTTTTTTTTTTCTGAAAAGAGTCCACCCCTGGCTGTCTTTCCTAATATCCTTGTTCTCAGGTGTGGAAATACGTGTATTGTACAGCAAACCTAACTTGGTGTCCCATATTCACTAACACTGAGGTTTTGACCTTGGAGCAACAATTAGTTTTAACTGAGGAATCGTAAATAAATAAATAATGATGTATCCCTCTAAAAGTCATGTAGTCTCCAAAGTTTATGACAGTTAAATACCTAAAAACTTTATGTGTAGACGTAGAGACATACAAGCACACACAAATTTGAAATAATTGGTACATACACAAATTGATGATCTTAGTGTTAAGTGCATATATAAAAAACACATATAGGCATATTACATGCAGTAGTAATAACATTATGTATATAAAATGCTGCAGAAATAAAGAAACAGCAAAGTGTTCTTCTTAGAAGTGTGTTACTGAGCAGTAAGAGCAACTCTACCCACCTACCCCACATACAACATTGTGAGAGGTGAGTCTGATTACTTCAAAAAACAGTTAAGTTTTATGATCACGTTATAAACGGTTATGATTAAGCTGTTAACACGTTCCAGAGAATGTCTTTCAAGAAATTACTGTCTGAGGCGTAACAAGTGCTTTTATGAAAGTCTGTCTAATTTAAGAATATTTCTGATATTAATGGATCTAAAAGAGCTTTTGAACACTTTAAAGAAGGCTGTTAAACTCTTATCCATCTACATAGGTAGATTACAGATGAAAACTTTAGGATTCTGAATTAAGTTTTGTGAGTTTCCAACTAATTTTCTATGTCACATCAAAATACACTGAAAATCACATGACAAAATCACTTCTGTGACTGGATCCATGTCTCATTACTTGGCCCTGCAGCGGTAACTGAGCTTGCAGCTTTCATGACTTAGACCCAGATCCTCGGCTGTATTTCGACACCTACCTCCTACATGGCACCGAGAAGTTCTACGTGAATAATTTGACAGCCTTAGCCTGTTTGCTTCCAGGCAGCACAGCTCAGGCAACATGGACTGTATGTCCCAGATCAGACAGACTCCTGGATGCAGTCATGAGCACCAAGCACCGAGACTGTACAGTGACAGACACGAGCCAACTCAGTCTCCCACTGGTTTTGAAACGCCTGGACTTCACATGGCATTTTATGTCTTCATAACAGCCTATGAGACAAGTTAGCTAAATTTACCTTCAGATAAAACTAGTTAAAGAAAGTTAATAACATGATCACTTGGTATCTATGGCAAATATCAACAGTTATAGACAAAGGAGAGGTGGAAGCTACCCACTGTTCAAGTTAAACACTGCTTTCTAGCACAATGATTATTAAGCTCTTTGAAGAATTAAATCAGAACGAGGAAGTCGCAGCTGCCAGGACCAAGCTCAGTATTTATATCTGTTGCCTAGGACAAGTACTTTGAATGTACAGAAAGTAAAAATATGTTTCACATCAGCTCACTGCATGATTCTAGCAAATTGTCTGTAAACCTGTGTTCTATATTAATTTGGAGTTGTGTGTCACTTGGGCCTTTCTCACAGATAAAAGGTTTCTTTTCCTGTGCTTTGTGTCATGTCTCTGATTTCCAGATAATTGAAACGAGAGAAGCGGAGCATACTTGGGACTGATACTTTGTAAGCTGTTCTTGGCTTGAATCCCTGCTGCAAGGCTTACCATTCTGGGTTTTTTTAAAACGTGTAACAAGCTGTTAGACTGATAAACAACAAGCTGAGTGCAGCCTGAAAAGATTACAAAAAAAAAAAAAAAAAAAAAAAGCCCAGGTCTACTCCAAACGCTTCACTGGTACTGGAGGGATAAATTTCTGTTTTTATTCAAAAGTACTTCATCACTTCTGTGTTCCCAGAAAACAGAAAAGTGTCAGGGTGACTTCAGATAAGCTCCAGGGTGAAGAAACTTGCTGCTCTCTGCAGTACTTTGAAGAAAGTGTGTCCTTGAAAAGTGCAACATATGCATCCACATTTAATTCTCTACAAGGCTGTTGTGACGCAACTCAGTTCAGGAGAAGGTTAACCTCTAAGCTCCACCGTAGAGTTCCACTTTGTGTCCTTGGGCAACTAACTTACAGGTCTTGAAGATTGCTTTCCCAGTCTGTTTAATGAAAAAAAAAAAAAAAGAATCAAGCCTGACTTCCAGTATTTTCTAAAAATTGACTTCTTGCCGTGTTTACTTGTTCAGTAGTTGCATTGTAACCGTGCTGAAGGTACCAGGCAGGCCTGGATCCAGGTTCAGGAGTTGGTGTGAGTTCTGTTCCTGCAGATGGTAGTCCATACTGGTAGAACAAACTGCCAAGTATAGTACACCAAGCAAAACTAATAAACTTGCCATTGTTTGAAGCAGCAAATCAGAAGCATTAAAGCATTGTTTTTTAATGGGAGATTCTAGTCTACTTCATGTGGACCTTGTGCAAGTATCAAAGAACTTTTTTTATTTTAGCCATGTAAATTCTTTCCATTTGCATGACAACAAAGAAAAGGGAGGTGAACCTAAATGTCAGCACCAAAATATTTCATAGAATCATAGAAACCTAGGTTGGAAAAGACTTCGAAGATCATCAGGTCCAACCATCCACCCAACAGCACCGTGCCTGCTAAACCATATCCCGAAGTGCCATATCTACACGTTTTTTGAACCCCTCCAGGGATGGGGACTCCACCACCTCCCTGGGCAGCCTGTTCCAATGCCTGACCACTCTTTCAATAAAGCAGTTTTTCCTAATCCCTCTATGCCCTCAATTTGTACTAGGTATCTATCTTATCCACATTAAGATAGATACTGAGTACAAATTGGGTTGGTCTACGTACCTGTTGAGGACATACCCAAACAAAACTTCACGTTCAGTGTCCTTCCGTCTGCACTTCTCTCATGCCCTACAAACGGGCAATACACATCTTGAACCGGATTCACTTCTGCATTTGAAAGCAACTATGTCAAACAAACATTATTTTTACCAACATCAGTGAAAGTTCAGCATTTTTGCCAGCCATATCTTTTGACTACCACTTCAAACATATCAGAAGTTTTAACAGCACCAAGCCCAAGTACCAAACGAAGTAGCAAGAAGCCAGATTACTGGGATAAAACTAGTAACCGCAGATTCCATGTAACAGATCAATGACAAAACATGGTAGAATGTTCCCCAGTTCTTTATTGATTACCTTTTGCTCTTATTACCACACTTTCTCCACCTCTCGCAGCCCTTCTGTTGCACAGAGAAACCTTCCGCCTTAGAACTCCGTTATTTCACGCATTTCTAGAACAGTAGCTAGCTCCAGCTGACATCTCTGGAACTCCCCAGCTTTACAAGATGATCCACTTAAGTCTCAACCCAAAAAGCCTTGTCAGTATTTCTGCCCCAGTTATTCTTGACTTCAGCAATTGTACTCCTCTTCTAGATCCCTAACTCTCTGAGCCATCCTTTTCTAACATGGAGCAGGGAGAACACATTGTTATTCAATCAGTTTTCCCCCGAGGAAAATAAGGAGTGCAAAAGGGAACTCAGAACATACACTTGGTAACAAAGCAATGAGATCTAATCCTATAGCTTCCTCCCCAAGGTACCAAGTTAGAAGACATTCTGCTTGCCAACTAAAAGGATGAACAACATTTACGCTTGAATTTTCTTTTTATGATCACATGGTTAAACACATTTGTTCTTAGAACAGCTGAAATGCAATTACATGATGAAGGATGTATTCAGCAACTGTGCAGTACCAAGGCGCTGTGGTAACAGCTTGGTTATTGCTACCACATTGCAGTCTCCTCAGGCGAATTAGTTCACCGGTCATGTTTGGAAGTGCAGAACCATAATTAGCTTGTTAAATAATACAGTTATTTAGCAGACAATTCTGAATGTTAAAATCCCATTTTGCACAGTATGTCATTTTTTAACCTGATCAGCTGCTAGATGACTTTCCCTCTGATATGCCCTGCACACAGCTGGAGAACAGGTTCTTCTTTCCCGTGTGGCACCCATCTCTTATTTCATGCTATCAATACGTGAACTGACAAAAACACCGCGTTCATCAAATAGTCATCATGTGATTTCCACACTTGTGAGACACTGTGCCGAGGCACTATGTCCTGAATCATCAGCATACAAGTGACATGGACCTCTCGGGAAAGGTCCCATAGAAAGTCTGAGTATTCTGCTTTGAAGGTGGGCTAAGAGGCAACTTAACTGAGACATTTTAAGCGACGAACCGCATTTATGTATTTCACTGTCAAAACTTAAAAGATATTTAAAACAGCTGAAGGAAAATATCTACCTTATCCTCTAAGGTTCATTGGCAAAAATGTCAGGGCAGACTCAATGCTTACAGATGCCAAAAGCCTACACTGTTGTCTTAATCAGTCAGAAATCAATTATCATCTTAATATTCTGAAGGAACCAGACAACCACTTTCTGCCTCCATTATGAAAATTTTTCATACAAGAAGGTCATTACCTATTTGCCATCACAAAGAATTTCAGCCATCCTTGGATACCGACCCACAAACAAACTAGATGACTCATCAACTAAACTAAATAACTCATTTATCATTTATACTATGTAAGACAACTGGTCAGACAGCAGATGATTATTTTTTTCACCCCTGCAATCTGATAAAGTAAAAAAAAAAAAAAAAAGAAGGGTTTTCATTTCAAGACATTAAAAGTTTTTCTAAGAGGTTTTGAAGAACCTTCTAGAAACCAAACATACAGCCCCTGGGTTTCCAAATATGGGTCCACAGCACAGGCCCCCTGGATTATCAAGGATCATTTTCAAACCATACACGTAACTTCTGCATCTTTGTCTTCCCCATCTAGGAACAGGATACTTAAGAAGTTTAACATCCGTGGGCAGTGCTTAGTTTGGTTGTGCTATTTCAGCCCGAAGCTTGCAGACTATCTATGCTAACAGTAACAGTTTAAGCCAACACCTCTTTCAGGTTTGAAAGCTTGACAGAGTCAGCAGTCATTACCTAGATGCAGATGTAGTTACACTAATACATTTTTCCCCCTCAAAATTAAGCTCCAGCTGCTTGAAACTCCAGCATTTGGCAAAGCCAGCATTTCAGTACCACTTTCCCTGACACTCCTGCATCTAAGAATCAGTTTTGCAAGAGCAATCTGACAAATGATTTCTAATAATCCTTCCTCTCCCCCATCACTACTGTGTATCCAACCTGGAGACAGTCAATAAAGAGGATGATTCAAGCTGAATCTAGCAACGCACAAATAAATTCTGCTTCACAAAAACAAATTTTCCTAGTACAAACTGGGGGGTGTCACTCGGAGAGCACAACTAACGATATACAATTTTCTAAATCCATCACAGGATACCCCAATGAAAATAACGAGGATAGGTATTAGACAGTATAGAGAAAACACACTACAGGGACATGATTAAAGTATCCACCTTACACATCTCTTCAACTCTTTCAGAAAATAGAACGCCTTTGTTCAGTTCCTATTTTCACAGGTGAAAAAAGACTAATAATAATTCCATTCTGAAGATGTGGAAAGCTAATCTGAACTAGAACAAAGCATTCCTGTTTCGACCTAAACACTTTAATTAATCATGGGTCACAAGTTTGATATCACCATAGATACCAAGGTGATACAAGAAGTTATGGTGAGTCTAAACCGTTGCCAACAACAGTACTGCAACTTCCAAGTAACCACGTAACAAGACAAGGATTGAGTAGTCCCCTTTAATCACATTGCTATGTATTGCACAGATTATTTCTACATATTTCTTATGGACAAAGATTTAGGAGCGGCTAAATTCGGTACCACCCATGTAGAAGCTAATACAGCAGCACTGGAAAACAGTAACAAGTAATTCATTCACATTGTCTTCCCACACTGCAGTGAGCAAAATACCCTTGTTCCCAATTCAAATACACATGAACGGCAATACAGGGCTCATTGTTTTATCTTCATGCATGGGCTTATTTACTATTTGTCTTTTGATAAACTTTTTGCTAAGCTTTTAAACCAAACAGTCAATCACATCAATGTGCAAGGAAGTCTTCAATTATGTAAAAATACAGAGGCAAAACTACTATCTTTGTTCAAAATACAGTATGCCCGATTCTGCAGGGAAATTTTAGTACAACTACCCTTTTGCAAGCCAGCAGTTTGTTCTGGGTTCCCCCACAACACACAGAGTTTTGCTTCTTTTGGAGTTTTTCTGGCAACTGCTCCCCTCTAAAATTTCAGAAAACAGACAATAAAGCCTCAGCATTTGACCGCTTCAGACCACTTCTATAACATTCAATAAGCTGTGTAAGAGGCATAAAAGCCTGTTCAATAGGCTTAGTAAAACTTCTGAACCCTTAACTGAGCGGGTTATTACCAAAGACTGTTTGAAGCTGGGGGCTGTGCTGGGAGGGATATGCAGGTGTGCAGCAGGGAGGGAAGGTCAAACTTCAGTACTTTTCTTTCATTATGTATTTTGTGATTTTGCTTTTGGGGGGCTTTTTTGGTATTAGAAGTCAAATCAAAATAGGTATTCTGCATCCTTCTGCATCATGGATATAATGAGTTGAATGTAGCAATGAAATTCAATCTCCAGTAAATTGCAAGTGGGTATCATTCCCGCTGAGCTTGCATTGTCACACTCATAAAGAACAAAACCACTGAAATCAATAGGGCTATCCTGATGTAAAAGTTGTGTACGCGGGAAGAGAATCAAGTATATTGATTATACACACCCTTCACTTCAGTCAAGTAAGTATCAGCATGCACAAGTTCTAAGGAAGCATCCTATCAGGCACTCTGAATTTCAGAGTGCCAATGCATGCTAGAAATTGTCAATTGATCTCAGCAAGGTCCTGTATCATGCCAGCTCATGAGTCATACATCCACTTGCACTCAGCTACCTTAGCTTCCACAAACCAGAAGACTGTATTAGTTTCCATCATATTTTTTTTTTCTTGGATGGTCAGTTCTAAGAAAAAAACCCAGCAAGGGGATTTAGTCAGGTTTCATACGATGACACACAGAAGCATACAGAACCCTATTCTATGACACAGGATTTGCGAAACTCTTAAATGAAAGTTCTTCTCTGTTCATCAGAAGCAGAGAACTTCGATCGTACTCATGAAGATGTCAATCGAAGATATACCAGAGGTGTCAGACACTCTTATCAAATTTGCTAAGTAATCACTTACTTGGGGATTAAAGATCAGAATCACCATTCTCTCCATCTTCTCAGACAAGTGAATTCAGCCATCTGATACATTTTTCCTTCAACATTGCCCTTTCTACCAACTACTGGTCATTCACAAACATCACAGAAAGCAAACATTTCAGACTACAGCAGAAGCTTGAAGAGCATTGCTATCTTACTAGACACTTAAAAAATGCAAAAGAACACAAAAACTATGATATGAAAGATAGACTGCCAACATACTACACATAAACCATACATCAATTTAAATATTACATGAACTGATACTGTTTGACTGTCTGCAACTTTAGCACAGAACTTTGACTAGAGCCTAGCTTCCAGCAATACATTTTTGTAAAAAAAAAAAAAACAAAAAAAAGAAATAATTAAACAAAAAACCCCATGTGCCACAAGTAACGCTTCTCTGCTGACTAAAAAGACTCTTTCCCCCCGCTGTATTTTAAAGGAAAGGATCAGAAAACCGTGGCAGAGAAAATAAGTGGGAAGGGCAGGCGCATGTCAGGTTTATTCCAAGCCCCGCAGATCCTGAACACCTTCACAAGATTTTATTCCCTTTCAGAGACACTCCCACAAAAAAACCCCAGCTCCTCACAATGCACACACGCAACCTCACACAACGCAGACTCCCTGCACCTATTTAAAGCTTTAGACCCAGCCGAGGAAAAGCTGACCAGTCCCCGAGCACCAACCAGAAACCGCTAATTTCCTCCCCGCGGCCCGCCGGGACGGGGCTCTGCCCTCCCGGGCGCGGAGCCGCCCCTCCCGGCTGCCAGCCCCCGGCTCCGGCCACAGGGATTGCTGAGGGCCCGGCTGGTTGTGGCCGCCCCCTCCGAGACCGCCGAGGGGTGCGGGCGAAGAAGTGCCCCCCCCCC
>Ga0181612_173594_pt1 | contig 14576 bp, 15 predicted proteins | sample HoacroProtozoa21_FD_119630 | JGI IMG/M metagenome (GOLD analysis project Ga0181612, IMG submission 119630) | Hoatzin crop microbial communities from Cojedes, Venezuel. Combined Assembly of Gp0051906, Gp0051904, Gp0051908 | reverse complement strand
GGCCAGCTCGTGGTAAGCGCGGGGGCTGAGCTGGGGGTGCGGGGGGGGAGGGCGGGGGCTGGGGTTGCGGGGGGGATGGAGGGAGGAGCAGAGCTCCGGTGCCGGGGGCTGTTGGGGCAGCACCCAGCAGCGCTGCGGGGGGAGAGCTTCGTGCCTGGGGCGGGGAGAGGGGGGCCCGGGCAGGCGGGGACCCCAGGCTGGGGCTGCCGCGGGGGTCCCGCAGCCGCCGTGCGCCCGTCCGCTTCGTTCCCGCCCGATGCCGCCTGCTGCGGGGCTGAGCGGGCAGTCCGCGGGGTGCATGACGGGCGGGGTTTCCTCCTTTGCGGCGGGGTCCCGTTCATTTTTCAAGCCCCCGCCCCCGCCTCACCCTGTGCGCCGTGCCGGCTGGTGCTCCCCGCAGCCGTCCCGCAGCGGGAGCCCGAGCAAAGCCGGGGGCCGGGGACGGGACGCGGCTCTGGGGGACGGGACGCGGCCCCTCAGCGGGGCGAGGGAGGGCAGGAAGATCCGTGTGCCCGGGGAGCTGCCGTTTCGATCCCTGCGGTGGATCCAGCCGCGGATGCTTCCAGTCGCATCCCAGCCCGACAGCGGGGAGAACACTGGGAAGGGGTCAAGGAGCCCGGGGGGGGCTGTGGGCCCCCGTCCGCTGGGCAGGAGCTGCTGCTCAGAGAGTTTGCCGGGGACTTCGGGTGCGGTGAATAGTTAGAAACCCGCACAGCCAGCCGGCTACTGTGCCCGCCGCCGCTCGAAAAAGCAAAGCTGAGCAGAGATCCTGTCTTTTCTGGAAAAGTGGCCGCTTTCTGCCAGGACAGTAAATGCTGACGGGACTAGCGGTGCTGGGCAGGCACGCTGGGAGACAGAGGGATGTCCTCTCCCCTCTCCGGCCAGAGCTGGGAGCCCTGCTAGCAACCTTGGGGTGTCTCTGGGGAGCTGGGCGCAAGTGCAGGACACAGGCGGTCGAACTGCAGAGGGAGGTCTCTGCACCCCACTGCTCCTACCTCACATCTAGGTCAGGGCGCTCAGGGCCTTGCCCAGATGGTTTTTAGACATCACCAAGGATGGAGGTGCCCCCACCTCTCTGGTCCCCATGCCCATGCTGGACACCCCCCAACATGAAGATTTTTTTCCCAACATCTAACAAGACTTTCTCTTGCTGTAACTTTTGTCCATCAGCCATTGCCTTTTATCTCCTCACTCCAAAAGGGCCCTGGAGGTGCATTTAGATGCCCCACCAGCCACCCTCAGAGCACCAGGTGCTGCCTGCACAGCCACCATGTACACAGCAACGCTGGCTGGAGCTGCCCGCAGCCCAGGCAGCCCATGATCCACTTGCAAGCTTCTGCTGGTGGCTGGTCTTTCGTTGCCCCACCTAAAACCAAGACAGTTAGTCAGAGCCAAGTGTGACTTCCCCGGGGCTCTTTAGCTTGATGTGCAGGACAGAGCAGGTGCCACCGGTGCTACGGTTTCACTGTGACAGGGCAGCTGGCACTGTCATTTCTGCATGGGTGAGTAACCCCCTGCCACCCAACTCCTCACCCCTGTGCTGCCCAGGGGAGATGGCGGTGGGCACGGGGCTGCTCACAGAGCTGAATGATGACCACAGTCCCCCAGCCTTTCTGAAAGCCCAACAGATGGTTCACATCCTTTGCACTGAAAAAGACATTTTTGTCCAATGCCTGCAAAAATTTAGGCAGGAAAAATGCAGTGAGCAGAGGTGCTTTTCAGCAGCTGAGCAAAACAGGTGTGATTCTCCGTATTTCTGCCAGGCTTTCTTACATAAATGTAAGCAAGAAAATCACCTCTCCTGTACAGGGGAGCGGTCCTGGGCAGCCTGAAGGCCAGGCTCCAGGCCTGGGCTTAAACAGGGCTTCATTTAAGCAGCAGGTAGGTGAGAAGTGTTCCAGGTACGGCCAGTCGGGACCTTTAGGGACTCCTGGTGCTCTCTAGTCCTGTCATATATCTCCAATTTTTAGCACCCAAGAGGTGCCGAGTGCTGGGTGCCACGTGCTGCACAGGGCTGCATGGCTCCTGATGACCTCCAGGGCCCAGCAGAGCAATGTGGGGAGACCTGTAGAGCCCTCCAGGACCCCCCAGGGCTTTGACCTTTTCCTGAAAGCCATCTCACAGCCTGGAGAGGCAGGAACTGTTCTCCCTCCAGAGCAGGCGTAGAGGGGAGAGGAGGAAAAACCATCAGGCATCACATCATGCGTGCTGGGACACCCTGAGATGCCAGCAGGTAGAAGATGCTGTGTCCTACGGGGAAACGCCTCAGGAACCTGGAGACTATCAGAAATATAAACAGCTGTGCAGATGAAACAGTGACAGTTGAAGTATGTGTTGCCTGTGCAAATCAACGCACACACACCAATGTATATTAATGCAGCAGGCTGCAGACGATGATTTATGAACCGCCGGGACGTGTTGCTGCAGGTGGCCCAGGCTAGACGCATGATCCAGAGGTGATGAGGAGCCCTGTGTTGACTGGGCTTTCTAGGAGAAGGGCAGGTGGCTCAGTGGGGTGCTGATCAAGTAGGAGAGGAAGGACTCGTGGCCTGAGCTTGGCCTCATCTGCACTTTGACCTCATGGAGAGCCTGGGAGCCAGTGCTGGAGAGCAGCACCTCAATACCAGGGGATCTCCTTGTCCCCCTGCATCTTTCCCCAGGCAGCTGCTGCCGCACGCCTGTGGCCGCAGCACTCTGCAGACCAGGCCAGCTCGCCTCGCAGAGCCGGGGGTTAAGGACGGTCTTTCCCCGGCCCATCCAGGGTGGTGGATGGTGCTGTGTACCAGCACACTCCATCACGCTCAGAGATGCTCCAGCCTTACGCAACCACTGTGTTGGAATCGGTATTCACCAACTGACTCAAGCAGAGTGGGCTGTTTCACAGTCAGCCCTGGTCTATTTATAAGCCCCTACTCAAATGCCAAAGGATCCTTTTATTAGTCAAAGCACGTCCTACATACAAGGGGGTGGCCATTGCTTTTTGAGGGAAAGCTCAAAGAAGAGGATCTCTCCAGCTGGCTCTCTGCAACCCGAGAGGCAGTTTGGGAGCTGAGCCCCATCCCGGCAGTGCTGTCAGCAAGTGAGAGCCCCGGGGCATCCAGTACGCCCGCGGGTACCTAGCGGGTTAAGGTGAGCTGGCTGTCAGCCAGGAAAGCAGCTGGGTTTAAAGCTCCGCAGTCGGGGTGCAGCACGATGGAGGTGCCTGGGTTACATCCCCGAGCCAAAGGGAAGGAGAACTGGACTGCAAGGTGGAGGCAGGGCAGGTCTGCAGCGGACAGCCCAGAGGAGTCCAAAGGTGGGCCAAGGGCTCCTGGCAGTGCCGGAGAGCCAGCAGCACCAACTGGCCCACCTGGCAGAGACGGGCCGGGCAACTCGGACAGCAGCAGGGCAGATCAAGAAAGGCCACATTTTTGCATCCAGCTCCTCCCCCACCAACACCCCACAGCTTGGTTTCGGAAACACCGAGATGATTCAGTGTCAAGGGACTTCTGCATGCTTTGTGGGGGCAACGCCTCGTGTTTTCATTGACTGAATTGGCAGGCTCGACCCTCTGCCGCGCGGGAGCAAACTTGGAGCCCTGCAAAAGAGAGGTGTGGGACTTACCCAAGACATACTTGCTTGTTTTGCTTGTGCTTTTGCGCCAAGTCTGCCAGAGGTTTGTGCAAAGCGCAAGTGGGACAAACATCACTCTGGAGGAGAACATGGGCTCCTTGCTTCTGCTGTTGCTGGGAGCACCTAGCACTGATCGCAGCAGAAGGCAGCGAGTACTTGGGCAACGGACATGCATGGGGTAGGGTCCTCCGAGGACTGACCCTTTGCTTACACACCAGAAAACAAGCAAACAAACAGTTCAGCGATGCTCAGGAACAAGAGGACTAACTGCTTATGCTCATGCCTGATAACATTAAATATTAGTAAAAGCAAAGCAGCTCACCTGTCCGTCGCCAGCTTTGTGTGATGTCTGGCCACGCTGCTCGGAGGAGGACCAGGACACTGATCGGGGGGAAAATGGGGTGACTGATGGGTCCAAGCCCACGCTCCCAAAAGACCCTGCATCCTCTGGTTTGGGAGTCCCTTGCGCAAACTTGCCTGGTCACTGGGGAGACGGAAAAAAGAAAAAAAAAGAAAACCCACTACGCTGTATGCCAGATACTGTCCCCTCACCCAGAGGATAAAATAACGTTTTCTAATTAACGTCTTTAAATTAACCCCCCCAACATGCCCATTGCTGTGACATCACTCCCAAGTGACGCCCAGGCCTAAATACGGCTGTAAACAGGAATTGTCCCCACGGGAGTCGCACTGGCTATAAATACAGCAACAGGGGAGCGCTGAGCAGAGGACAGGCTGCACTTCCCCACCAGCTGAGGCTGGTGAGGCAGCTCTGACGGGCGCTGCTGGCGTGCGGTCGCCACAGCAGGGAAACTGAGGCAGGAGTTGCTTGGGGGGCTGGGGCTCCCGGCTGGGCTCACCGGCATGCTTTTGGGAAGGGAGCTATGCCCTGCTGTGGCCAGAGGCCACTGGGGAGCGGGGAGCTGGTGGGGACGGGGATGGCAAACTGGGGCTCAGCCCTGGCCACTCCCAGCTTGGGTAGTGACACTGGCCCCTCTCCACAGTGCCTGGCCCCATAGCCCTGCCCCAGGAGGAGATGGCCACGGAGAAGCCAGTGACTCCCACTGAGGAGCAGCTGGAGATCCTGGAGTACAACTTCTGCAAGGTGAACAAGCATCCCGACCCCACCACGCTGTGCCTCATCGCGGCCGAGACCGGGCTCTCCGAGGAGCAGACCCTGGTGAGTGCGTGCCCCTCGCCCCCGCCTTGGCACCGGCCCTGCTCCCCCTGCGTGCCCCTGTGCCCCACACGCTCCCCCCGCATCTCCTGCCTGCCCTCTCCCCGGCTCGCTGTCACATCCCCCGCACCCTTCTGTCCCCTGACCGCACCCCCTGCACCCCTCTGTGCCCCATAAGCTCCCTACTTCCATTCTCTGCACCCCGCTACTCCTTCCTGCACCCCACACTGCACCCACAAGTCTCCCCTGCACCTCTGCAACCCCCAGTGCACCCCCCACCCCAGGCTGCACCTGCAGAGCTCTACTGCACCACCGCACCTCCCTGTACCCCACGTCCTCTCTGCATCCTGTGTGTTCGTGCCCCTGCGTCCCCAAAGCCCCTTCCCCCCTGTAATCGCAGCTCCTTCCTCCCACACCCCTGGCCTCCCGCACAGCAGCCCTGTGCCCCGCTGGGATCCTTGTGCCCCCCCCCCTGCCCGGGAGCCCCATCCCCAGCTGGGCTGGGACACCAGGCTAGTGGTCCCCGCAGCCAGAACAAGGGCACACCCCGAGGGTCACTGCCTGGCTGTGGAGCCCTGAAGGTACAACCCCTACACGCCGTCCTTTCCTTCCAACCCATTTCTGAGAGTCTCGGGTGCCCAAACACGGCTGGCTTCACGCTCTGAAGAAACTACAGTCATTTTAACACCGATACAGGATAGACGCAGCTCCCGCAGGACGTGCTGTGGGACATGTTCAGGCTGTGCACACCCCCTCACTGCAATCAGCTACTTCAGCATTCCCAAACCCAGAAGTTGGGCGAGTCCATCAGCCTCTCCAGGAGACACAGGCCTCCAAATGTTCCTCCACAGGGACAGGCTGCCACTGCCTGGGACTTCCACTGAGCCCTGTGCTCCATCTGGCTACCTGCAAGCTGCCCTGGGCTTCGGAAGCAAACGGCTCCTTCCCAGTTCCTGCAGGCTGTGGTGCAGCCATTTTTGATGCAGGTGTCTGTTAAGCTACTAGACCACAGCAGCGCTGATGGGTATAGAAAAGAAATCCAGCCCACTGGAAAATTAGCAGCATTTTGCAGAGAGCTGCCAAGCCTGGCTCTCCCTGGGCAAAGCTGAAGGGATACGAGAGCCGAGCAGGCAAGGCCGGCATTTACCCTGTCGCAGGGAAGGATGCTGGTGCAAGGCCCGTTGCACTGATAGTCCTTGGCTGGAGGGGGAAAGGAGAGCCCTCCTCCGCTGTGCTTTGGTGACGGACAGGTACCACTGCTTGTTTGAGGCAGCACCCCTGAAATACCTTTTCCTCCTTAGAAATGGCACTGCTCCATTTTTTTTTCCTGAAGTGAATTGTAAACACAGGCCATATATGCCCAGGACACCTCTGGAGATGTCTTAATATCTTTCCTGATAGCCATCTGTTCCAACAAACCCAGAGTGCTCCTAGAGATCTGGAGATGAAGGTCATGTTAGGGACAGGTTCAAGACTGGGATGGTGAGCTGCAAAGTGCCTGCACTGCGTTATCGCACAGAGAATCATCGCTCCTGACATCTGGAGTGCTTTATTGGCTAGATATAGCAACCATCTTAATAAAACATTTACTGAAAATGAGATGCAAAGAGGCAGTGAGTCAACAGGAGATGATGGTTTAGCACAGGAAGCGAAATTTTTGGGAGGAGGCTGGGCAGGCAATCATCTGGCTGGATGCGGTCCAAGGCAGCGCTAGTGCAAGAGCCGCTTGCAGAGAGCACCGTGGTGGTATCGTTATGGACCACAATAGCTTCAAAAATAGCCATGAACAAATATAGCAACAAAATGAGCAGCAACAAAGCACATCACAGGCACGTTCCCAAACAAAAGGCTGAGCTGTGCTTCCGGCACACGCGTTGTACCTCTCTTCTTACGGCAGCGTGGCTTTACCCAGCTGCATTTTATCTGACATTTTAACTTGTGGCTGTGTTGAAGTGGCAGCAGCAGCTCTGGGAGCTGGCTTAGAGATGCTGAGTTACCACGGAAAAACATAGCCATGCATATTGCTTGAGAACCAAGATCATTTTTAACCCCTTTTTTAAATCTGTTTGTTCTGAAATTTATTGAGAGCTACTGCATTGTCTCTCTCAATCTTTCTGAAGCAGGCCAGCTTTTGATTCCCGTTGGTTTTGGACCTGCAATGATTGTTCCACCGCTCCAGCCATTTAAACAGACACCACCTAGCAGCTCCTTAGGTGTCTCTTACTCTGTTTGCGAGAAAAGCCTGGACTCACAGCAATAAAATGAGGACTCACCCATGCTGTCAAGGTCTGAACCCAGCAAGAGAAATGAGTCTGAAAGAGGTGCACACGTAGGTAACAAGACTGTTCGGTCCAGAGTGGCTGTCCTGCTGCCTGGGGACAGCGCAGCGCCTTGCTACGGCACACCAGCACCCCGACCTTCCCTCGCCTGGTCCCACGTGCTGACCGCATCTGCACCTTTAGCAAAGGGCTCACGCGGCCCAGTGCACTCAGTCTCTCATTTTTTCTTTTTTTCTTTCTCCAGAAATGGTTCAAGCAGCGCCTGGCGGAGTGGAGGAAGTCTGAAGGGCTGCCCTCGGAAAGCGGCTCTGTCAGGGACTAGAGGACGCTGCTCCAATCCCCGTGCCTGCTGTAAATGATGGTGAAGCTCTTCAGAGTGGGCTCCCTTGGGGTTCTTCTGTTGCAATATGTCTTGAGATGCAAAGTAATACCCTGCTATTTAACATAAGTTTTATTTAAAGTGTACATAACCAGGAAAATATATATGTGTGTGTGTATACAGCTTCTGATGGCTGCATAACCTGCCTAGTGATTCCCATCCATTAACAGCGGCTGCAGAGGGCAAGGCAATCTCATGCCCTTGTGTCCCAGGCTTGCAGAAAAGCTGCCATGAAAGGTTCAAACATAGAAGGGGGCAAAAACAATTTCTGTTCTTTACAATCCCCAGAGGCAGTGCCTGCGTGCTAGCTTTAATATACAGATCATCCAGAGAGGGGGCACCTGGAAAATGACATGTGTTGTTCAGGTGATCTTGGTTAGCTCAAGATATTGGCAAACCAAGAGCTTACACAACAACCAGACCAAGCCAAGCCCCCCCGAATGCATTTCTCACATTTCTGTTAAAGGACACCAAAGGGAAAGAACTGGTCTTTTTTTTTTCTTTTCCAATGCATTAATAAAAAATAGAGTTTTTTGATGAGAGGAGCTGTGTTATGTCCCTGCTTGTGCTCCCTGCCCCAATGGCAGGAGGCAGACTCCTTCCTCCGGGAGGGCAACAAATCTCCAAGGCGGCCCCAGTGGGCACCGTGGGTTTTCCCTCTTGCCACAGGGACAGCCCACAGACGTGGGCGACCTCCTCTCCTAGGACACCCACGGCTCCGTCCCTGGCAGCCCACGCACACCCCAAGCCCCGAGGCGGCAGAGGCCGGTGGCGCAGGGCCAGACCCAGCCTCCTCCTGCCCATTCTCAGGCCTGAGGGACGCAGCTGCGCTGGGGCTCTTGCGCAAAGCCCGGGCTCTCATCCATCCCGGCAGAGGACAATGCACAGGCTGAAAAATAACCAGCACCGTTGCCCAGCGACCTTACCTCACCTTGTTCAAAAAGGTTCAAAAATCCTCTGCTTAGTGGATTATTGAATCAATTAGTGGATCCTCTGATTAATCCTCTTCTGGTTTGTGGTCACCTGCCTCTACTCCTTTGGAAGGAGAATCAGCTTAGCACGGGGAAGATTCAGAACCATGGGCACTGAAACTGCCGATGCCTTCATTTGTAGCTTTTGTGCCTTGCGGGAGAGCACCTCTTGCCTCAGTATCTCCAGCCCATCGCCAGTGGCTATGCTGCCAGTGCACTCACAGGAAACAGATAAAAGCAATCTCCCTCTGCCATGTCCTGCACAGGCTGTGTTGTTCCCCTGCAATCCACCTGGCAAGCTGACTCACCCTCCAACCCAACTGGAGCTCAGAGTCTGTTCTGCAGCCTGGCACCGATATCTGAAGTTTTCTTCTTAGTCTTTGCAACATGCCTTCTCCCTTACACGGAGGGGAACTCTGCTTTTTCGAGTCGGACTCCAAAAACCCCAGCGCAGGGCTCCATTATTTTGCCCAGGGACACACAACTGAGTATCTGAACTGCACGGATTTAACCCACCTGCGTAACTTGTATCAAAGACGCACGCAAAGCAAAAGGCTGGATCTGCCCCATCTCCAGGCATTTGAGAAAACGGGCCCCGAATCCAAGACAACTCAACGCACACACCACCCCAGCATTTCCAAAGTCTGTACTAAAGCTTTGGATCTTACCAAATCCAGCCCTGGATCTGGAATTTTGAAGACTTCTGTGTTTCTACTTCTGTCACACGCACAACACTTTGAGCGCCATTAAGAAGATCTCTAAACTTTAGCAAAAATTTTGAAACCCAAGGTCAGGCGTTGTGTTGCATCAACTCACTGCGTGCCGTTGGCTTTGGCTTGCCACACTTCTTTATGGGAAAGAACATTTCCTGTGCTGGCTCCCCCCAGCAGCTGTTTCACTACTTTAACTATGACAGCACAACAATAACAGTGATAAACTCCAGACATAACCCATCCTAGGGAGAGAGGCTTCCCCCATTAGGTCAAATTCTGCTCATTTCCCCAAGTGAGTATGTTGTTCATAAGGAATGACCATTTTATTTAAGCCCTCAGCACAGCCCAAAGCAGGTGATTTTCCAAGGGGCAGTGGGGGCAGCCGCCCGAGCAGCGGGCTGTGTTTCTGAGGGAGCTCAGCGCTTCACCGGACGAGCCAGGTCTTGGATCCGAGCAGAGCAAGTCGCCTTCAAAGCAGTCTCCTTCACCGTGAACGCATCTGGGTTGAACAGCGCCGAATCCATCAGACACCTGGAGGGGCGAGGACGGGCCGGTCAGCGCCAGCAGAGCCGGGCCAGCTCTGAGAGCTGTCTGCCAGCAGACAGTCCTCCTCCCCAGCCCTGCCCTTCCCTGTCAAGGGAGGACAAAAGCACTCCTGCCTCCGCTGCTGTCACCACCAGGACACTCGGGAGACGGGGTGACCCGTTCCCCACTACGGCCAGGCATTCCCTCACCCTCGGCGAAACCTCCTACCCAGCAATTCCTGCAGCCCAGGCTGAGGCCAGCAGCACCGTGCTGGGCAACATGGAAGCGCTACGCTGTGCCTTGTGTCAGCTGGTCGCTTTTTAGTTAAGAAATCCCCTCCAGCAATCCCTACTGGAATTAGTAAGCTCCTATTTCTTCTCTTTTGGTTCTCCTTCTGCCTCAGAAATGCTTTTCAAACCCCAATCCACGTAGCATTAGCACATCCAACTATACAAAATCCCTGCATTTTGGAAGTGGAGGAGCAGTGGCTTAATCACACTGGCCAAACCCACATCGACAAGGTGCCGTGGCCTGCACAAAAAGGGCTGACAGCTGATCATTTCCCCGTGGCAAGGAAGCAGCACCTACCTTTTGCAGGGCTGGGCCAGTTCCACAAGCCTTGGCGTGGCCACTGTGTGCTTTGCAGCCCTCGTCACTGGCCACTTGGCATCCCGCAAGGGCACGAAGTCAGGATGCAATCGTTTTGCCCTAGCCAGCTCCAGGGTCCGAGGGCTCGCGACTGCCTCCAGAGCCAACTTGGAAACCTGTGGCCAAACGGGGAGGAAGGTCCTTACAGGTGCTCCCAGCATTCAAGGGTGACCAGCCTGCAACTTGGTGTGCCCAGGTTCACGGCCACTGACCACACACTGGTGGGACACGATCCTGTCTACTGTTGTGTCTGGCACCAGAGAAGCTGTGGAAGGAGAAAACCACCGCCCGGCCAGTCCCACAGCCTGCCCTCCAGCCTCCTCTCACTCATAGCCCTTTGTCCAACCCATCCCCCAGTTCTGGAGATCCCATTTAGACACTTGTCCATCTCTCCCCATCCCCACAACTGCAGGCTAGGCACAGGCATGCCCTTCTCTGGGGATGTCTGCCGGGAGCTGGTTCATGCTCTGGATGGAGGACGAGTCCTGCTCTCCAGCCCAGGAAAGCGGCTACGTCAGCCTCACAGACAGCAGCACATCTAGGGATGTCACGAAGAGAATCACCAGTGACTGAGCACCCGGTGCCCTCTGCCCAGCGTCCCCGCCTTGCACAATCCCGGGCGGTGCTGCCTTACCGGACGGATGACGGCTTCGGGGAAGCTGTGCTCGTAGCAGCAGGTCACCTTCCTGACCCGGGGCTCTGCCAGACGCTGTAACCGCGAGGGTGCTCTGGCCAAGGCTGCGATGTTGGCAACCCGTGTTGGCACCTGTATGGGTTCAGAATGGGGGAGGGATGTGCAGACACAGAGCTCGCCCACAGCAGCCCCCAGGGACTCACTCCCTCTCCAAAGGGACGAGCACCCAGCACCCTTCCTCTACAGATACTACGGACACAAGAAGGAGCACTCTTACTTTCTTACCTTTCGGTTACTTTTCTTTTACCTGAACTACGAGGTAATTTTGGCGCTATTGGGATTTGTATGTCTTTGCCAATATTACTTTTTTTCCCCAGCGGTCGCCCACTCATAGCCAGGAGAGGAATGCCTGTAATGAGAGCCTGCGTAGCCAGGTCAAAGCGCAGAGAAACTTCTTCCAGAGTAGATAAATGTTTTTCAGATTCATCTTCCTGGCTGCATCAAATAATTTCCTTGCTATGGACAGGTGCTCCAGTTCCAGGCTAAAAGTGCTGGTGCAGCTAACTGCATTCCTACAGCCAAAGCGATTACTGCTCCAGCATGGGACTTCTTCCCCTGTTTTTTACTGCGTTACTGATGCCAAGGCCTGCTCCAGCACAGCCTCCTTTATTTCCCAGCCCAGAGACTGCAGCCAGAAAACTTCGCCTTTGCCATGGAAGAGGCTGTAATCTGAGACTGCTCCAAGCCCTTTCACCCCTGCCAAAGTAATGACCCACTTAAAAGGAACAAGTTCAGAAATATAGCTCTAAATTTGGCTTCTGGTAAAAGACTGTGAAAGTATACATAGCGTTTGCAGGCTCGCTCCCCCCCCCATATACATAGATAGGAGCACAGCTGTCCAACTACAAACACGACTGTACTCTCTAGGAGCTAAACAGGCCATTCCCACCAAGTTTCTCCACTTTCCCAGGCTGCTTTATCAGGGGATGCAGCCCAGATGCCTCCCTTGGCTCTCCTGCTACTCCAGGCTGCTCCACCCTGGCCGTTTTCCATCTCTCAGCAGGGAGACTGTCTTTCAAAGACAGCATCTCACTCCAAAAAGGCAGTTTCTCCCAGTATCTCAAACCCCAGCAGAAGGCTTTTCCCCTCCACAGCACACACTGGGCATATCCAGGGGCAGGATACAGGGTGTAAAAACTCAGGACAGTTTGCTGCATCGCTGTCCCCTCCAAATCTCCCTCAGCCACCTCCTCACCTCTCTGGGCAGCAGGAACTCTGGGTGAAGCCCCGTCGGCCGTGCAAGCTCCAGGATCCGTGGGGATGCCCGATAGCTCAGTGCAGCTGGTGACACGGGCCACTCCGGGGACTGGAGAGGTCTGGAAGCAGAGAGTCATGGCACTAGCACTCACAGAGATTCCCCCACACTGGTTAAACCAGGCTGCAGCCTCATGTTTGCTGCAGCAGAAGGCAGCTTTGTCCTGTGGCCATTTCCAGCACAGAATCCATTCATCCCTTGAAAGCGTCCAGAGGTCCTAAGCCCAGCAGAGTCCCTGCTCTGTGTTTTGCCCTCTGTAACGCCCATCCTCTGCTCCTGTATTTATTACTCTGAAGCTGTGCCGATGCTACAAGACCCAAGGGACTACCTATCGCATCCTACAGGCTTTCTGGCCTCTCACCTTTGCTGCAAGTAAGCAGCTTGGTATTTTTTAGGTTCAGACAACTTCAGCAGCCGATCAGAAGGGAAGCCAAAATCCTCTAGCAGGGGACGCTCCCAAATCGTTGATTCCCGTCCACAGCTGTACAAGAAGAGGGACCTTGAGGAACAGCACAGAAGAGTTAGTAAAAGTCAACTGACAGAGAACATGATCCTGGCGGATGGTATCCTAAGTCTGGTTAAACGTCCGTGCCTGCTGCATGTACAACAGTTGGCACCAGTGCACATGGAAAAGCCATGAGTAAATGTGCATTTACACTTGAGATTTCCTGACTTTAAAGGCAAATGCTGATTGCACATGCAGACCCCTCCTCTAAGCACCCTCAGTGCATTGCTTTCGAAGTCTAGGCCTTTCCCCGGACCATTTCAAGAAGCCACCCCACAACACAACCTTGGCAGCATCTTTCTTGTTCAGCTCTGCCAATTTAGAAACCTCTGTCGCAAAGGCTTAATAACACCTTGTACTCTTGTAGCTCCTTTCATCCTGGGATCTCCCCAGGCTTGCCTAGTGCATGCTCATCCAGCTTTCCATCAGCCACAACTGTTGGAAGATGCCTGTCATCACCAGGGAAGAGGTGAGCAGAGGTGAGCAGAAAGGCAGGAAGGGCTGTCAGACGGACACTGTTAGTCAGAGGCAGAAGGTCTGAGGAGGATGAGAGCCCCTGAACTGACGACAGTGGCAGAGGAGAGAAAACTACAGGCATGCGTGTTGACATCCCTCCAGGCAGAAGAAAGCCAGGAGTGAAACAGGGTTTCATCTCCATTCTCGTTGCTAGGACTTCTTACAGACTAGCAACTACCATCCTGTCTCCAAAAGAGCTTCGTCCCCTCCAACAGAGCTACAGATGAGTTGCTTGAAACAACGCAGCATCACCCAGCGTCAGTGAAGTTTACACTTTTTACATTATTTTTCACTGCTGTTCCCAAACATGGACTAGATTTTCACCGTGCGGTGACAGCAGAGGTTTAACTCCAAGCAAGACACCTGGATTCCTTCCAGTCAGCAGGATGCTGCAAGAATTCTCTGTTCATAGCACTTCCTAACCTTTATCCTCAACATTTAGGCCAGGCTCCAGGAGGATGCAGGGGATCACTAGTTTGTGTCCAGCTGCCTGGCTGGGCTGCGCCAGCCCCAGTGAGAGCAGGGAACGCTCCATGGACAGACAGTCCCTCTGCACACACAGCTGTGACACATACATGTTTCCATCAAGGTACGCATGCACGCACATGATGTCTCTGCTTCCAAGCCAAAGCAGAGCTGTTGGTTGGGGTTTTTTGTTACAGGCAGAGAAACATGCTCCCATGTGCTTGCAGACAGAGATCAAGTCTGGCTCCTAGGGCAGCTGCTCTGAACCCAGAGCTCTAATCAGACCAGGAACCATGAGGTGTTGCAGAACCCATTCCCACAGCCAGGAAGCCGATATGACGAAATAAAAAGGGAGCAAAACTTAGCACCCCCCAGTTCCTCCTCGTTTTGGAAGTTGAGCACTCAGGGTGACTATACTCCCACAGCACTTTCTTTCCTGATACAGACAGCCCATGTTCCAAGCACCAGTACAGCCTGGTGGGTCTCGGTGCCATGGAGCTCCCTGTGGGGCAGCGATGGCAGGAGAGGAGGTGGCATCTCCCTTCCCCTGGGAGCCAGCACAACCCCTGATTCGAGAGCACCCTCTGAGCTGCCCCCTACTCCAGGATGTGCTACCACATCACTGACCTGCACTGGTGATTGCCAAAATCTTGCTTGGGCTTGGCCAGTGCCACTATTCTTGGCGATAGTCGAGCTGCCGCAGCACGCCGCGAGAGGGGCCAGATCGTCTCTTGGTTTCCCCACACGAGCCTAGCAAGAACAGCAAGGGTGTGAAATTTTAGGAACATGTACAAGTGTGAAATGTGCTTGCTGGGGTTATCCTTCCCTGCCTAGCAT
>Ga0181612_171647_pt1 | contig 14576 bp, 4 predicted proteins | sample HoacroProtozoa21_FD_119630 | JGI IMG/M metagenome (GOLD analysis project Ga0181612, IMG submission 119630) | Hoatzin crop microbial communities from Cojedes, Venezuel. Combined Assembly of Gp0051906, Gp0051904, Gp0051908 | reverse complement strand
GGGATGGTGACTCAGCCACTTCCTTGGGCAGACTGTTCCCCAGTGCTTGATAAACCTTTCGGTGATGAAAATGCAGATTACTATTTTATTGCTAGAAAACTAAGACATGATACTCATACAAAAAACAATCTGCGATAAAAGTAGACCTCAGACCAGTAATCACATCTGCCAGACTTCAGGGTCTGAACCATCAAACTGTCTCTGGTTATTTACGAGACATCCCTGATACACCCTCCATCCACTAAAGCAGCAGCAGCACTGCCACTATCGTAATTCACTCCTAAAGAGTTCTAATGATGAAACATGTAACACAACGGATTCATAAAGGACTTCACCACAAGTGGGAAGATTCAGTGCTCAGAATGGTTAATGTTAATCAGCCGTGTCAATGACCTTCATTCAGTGGATCCTGGAACTGCCTACTAAAGTGCCTCACTTGACTGAAATACACATTATCTGTTTGGTCTACAGTGTGCCTTCCCTTTAAGTGAAACCAGTCCAGAAGGGGAAGGAAAAAGCTTGTCATTTAAGATGTCCATAGACTTTGTTAATGCCTGTATACAAACACACACAATTTTCAGAGCAGACACATCAGATCCCAAACCAGAGTAGCATTTGCATAAGAACAGGTAGTCTCTGGTGGGTTGATCATTCAGAATGTTAGCATGCTCCTGATGTGACCCGAAAACTTGCAATTGCTGCCACAAATGCTGAAGACCAGCAGCCTTGATTTAGTCTTGAACTTGAACGTGGAACTCCTTGTCTGTGTAGGGATCATCATGCAGCAGAGAGATCAACTACACTCTTTTTCCTGCCAGCACTTCAGTGTAGCAGCACAGCTATCCAAACATTTTTGTAGGTTTAGGGTAGAGAACTGGAGAATTACCTCACAAGCAGGGAGATTTCCAAAACTTTCTGGGGGAACAACAAATGACTGTAAAGAGCTCACATCTTACAATCTGTAGACATGGGCATAGAGAAGAGGTGGGCCACATGAACTCTGACTTTACTGTTCTCTTTTTATTCTACATATTGATACATATTGATGCTCAAAGAGAGGTCTCTGAGAACCGAGAAGGGAAATTGGACAAGAACAGTTCACTGATTTAATAGATCAGAGAAATCACTTCCATGAAAACCTAATGGGTTGCTGAAGTGCCACCACAGAGGGATGTATCTGCCTCCGAAATGTTTTCCTGGGTCTGTTTCTGCAGAATCAATCTATGGAGCATGCTTTCATACCAGTTGAGACCCCAGTTTGACTGCTTACTTTTATGTCCAGCTTTTTATAAAAGCTCACCAGACCGAGCCCTGATCTTACTCCGTGACACAGGGAAAGGTTTCAGGTCTTGAGCTCCTTTGAAAAACTGATCATATGCACAGAAACCCTGAAACATACACACACACACACGCACGCGCATGCACGCGCACACACACACACGCCTCAACACATTAACGACTTCCTCAAAATTCAAGCCTACTGGCTACTCGTATGGCAAAAGGAATGGAGGTAAAAGTCACCACCAAAACAATAAATCTGTCTGTCACTCCCTATTTTAAGAAAACTCAGAGTTCTGCATCACTCTCCTCACCTCCATTAAGTCATACCGCTCACACATAGTGCAGGTTTACTCCCAGCAGTGATTTCACTGAGGAAGTCAGAGTAGCTGACCAACATTTAAGGGAACAGATTAACAACCTGAAGAGAAGCCATTCCAAATGACCAATCTCATCTTCCACTGCATAATTTTGCTTATAAAATTAGTAAGGTTTTATAAAAAATGATAAGACTACTCCTTGGTGTTTGGTTATTATCAGATTACCATACCCAAAGAGTATTTCATAGCCAAGGCAGCCTGGTCTTTCTGCATAATTTGAACAGTAGATCCATGTGCTAATAAGTCAAGATATGAATCTAAGGGTCTCCATCATTTATTTCTGTACAATGCAACAGATATTTACAAAGCATACACAAAGCTTGACTCAGACTACAATATAAAATATTTCCCATTTTCCAGTTACCAGACATTTGACCTCTTAAGACAACTGTGTTCACACCAGAAACATTTTCATGCTGTTGAAGGAAAAAAAAGAAAGGAAAAGAAAAATCACAGACCTTTTCAAGCTTAGTGCTTGCCATCCTGAAACACTGGTGATGCTGGGTCTGGGCATGCTACCCTGCTGGCCACCTACAAAAAGGCCCGCAAGCACACCCTGGCAAAGTTCAGCCTGAATTCAGTACAAAAGCTTGGCCTTTTTGGTCTGTGTGTGAAAAATACTGAGCTAGTTGTAAATTAGCTGTTTGTTTTGGAGTAAAACTAGCTGTATTTCTATCATATTTTTATTTGTAAACCTAGATGTATTTCTACTGAAAAGTTTAAAAATAAAATGCCACGCAAGCACAATTTTCGCTTCAGGTTAAACTAAATATTGGGGTGGGTGTTTTATTTTCCTTTGTAGTTTTCAACTTTCGGAAAAAAATCCTTTTGTGTGATTTTTTCTTATTCTTTCAATTCATGCAGTCAATCAAAAAAATCGATTGTTTGCATCGTTCTACCTACACAGTCATCTATAATATTTCTAATGTAAATTGTCCCTCTTAGCTAGTTATGAGAACTTCAGGCAGGGTAATTATGCCCAAGTCTGAATGAATAAAAGAAGGAAAAAGGAGAATACTCTCCAAATGCTGCTGGGCAGTAAATAATGGTGAATCAGTGATCCTCTCTCTGACAGAATGCCCTCAAAACAAATCATCCTGCAAGACCTCTTTAGATGTTCCTGTTGCTTTCACTGACTGTGGTCTTCTGGGTTGAGTTACTTCTGCCTCTTTACATGTCTTTCTACTAGTATCCATTAGCAGCACTGTGAACAGAATGAGCTCAAAGAATCAACTTCTTGAAAGGTTTCACTTTTTATGTACTGGACAATCAGATTGCTACAGACAGCCATATGGAGAACTGCAGCACCTCACTTCAAACGCCCCATTTCTATCTCAGAAACATAAGACTAGAAGAATTGATGCAGAAACACAGACCTATTTCCTACGTAGTCACACAGGAAATAGAGCTCCCAAGAGGAAGTGGTGTAAGACCATTATCATCTCTAGACATGCCAACAGAACACCTTATCATTCTGAGATATTTAAGGAATATTTTTGTGTGCATCATAAATTAGCATGTTTCTTTAACTGCTAATATCACTTGGTTCTGAGGCAGCAGCTTTCTCTGTTTTTCAATATTTTTCAGTTTATATTCTCCAATAATTTTCTGCCAAATTCATGGATCCCTAGACAACAAAACAAAATTTTCTACCAGTGGGTTTCTGTTGTTAATTACCTTCCACAGATCCCTCAGCAGTAGTCCACAGATGCCTGAGGGTCTGTAAGGTCATATTTTAAAACTATTGTGATCCGTGTAACAATTATTATTTATGTTCCCACAGAAGTTTTACTTAAGTATTTGCAGGACAAATGAAAACATTTCATTTACCAGCGGGCCATAATCCTCTTAAAACTGACGGTCACTCAATCCATTTAATAAGTGAATGGCCCTTCAGAAGTTCCCAGGCTGACATTTACTAACAGATGTGCTTAAGGTAGCTGCTCAAGAGCTTAAAGAAGGGAAACACATGATATTTATAACCAATGGCTGGCCAAAGAGGCTTCCCATCCTAAGTTGCATATCTCATTGATGCTAAAACAAGCCTTACTGTGATAGATGTTGGTTCACAAAATACTATTTCAGTGTAGTGGTTGCTTCAAAGCTTAGGTGTTTCAATTTGGGTTGGGTTATGAACAGGGCAAGACTGAGATCCTCAAAGGCATTTATGTGGAGGATCACAGAAAAGTTTGTGGGAATTTTGTGCCTTTGAGAGCTTGGGTCTTGTGTGCATCTTTTCAGGTCATCTAAATGGGCAAAGATCTGCATTTCTCACATGGGCCATGTTCAACACAGATTCCTACACGGATTTCCGCAGGCATCTCGTTAATCAAAACAAGCAGTTCATTTTGTATCAGAAGGTTCGAAACTAACCAAGAATCTAGATGGTTGAACATCAGTCTCTTAGAGAACTGGCTGCTTGTCTGCTCATGGCACATTGTGAAAACACTGCTGGCACTCCGCTTTTGCCTGGGGAGATCACAAAGCAAGACCAGGGTATAAAAGGCTGTAGCCTTATCAGTGGCTCACGTATCGAACTATTCCTGTTTAAGGTCTTAGGTTTGGGTTGTTTTGGTTTTATACATCTGTTTTAAAACATTAGCTTTGTTTTTAAAAAGGGAGCTAAATGCTCTCTTTCTCTAACTGTTTTCTCCCCCCCAATGTCCTCAGATGCTGGGCACAAATACATAGCAGGAAACGGAGGCTGAGCAGTAGAACGCAAAGACTCTGGAAAGAAGGAGATTGGGGTGCACACATACTGAGAAGGTTTGAACCAATATTTATCAGGAAGTCTGGTTTAGGTATATATGTTTTGGGTAGACATTTAATTGCAAATATTGTTTTACAATGGGATTGAGAAGCTGCACTCACTTCTACTCCACAAAGCAAACCTTGCCCAGTGTTTTTCAGCTCAGGAAGTATTTTCTTCTGGAACTAACAGTATGTGCTTTGGAGTGCTAATGTGCTCCCTCAATTGTTTTTCTTGCTGCTAGCTCTATTGACAGTTACATTTGTGTAGTACTGCTGTACCCCAAAGGTCATTATTCAAAACATTTTTACACAGCCCTAAACTTCAAAAATAGAAAGTTATCTCAAACAATATATGCAGACGCAGCTTCTTTGCTAGCTACTGTGCCACAAATAAAATACAATTAAAAAGTTAAAAAATGAATAGAGCGGATGGAATCTTTAGCTGCAATTATTTTTTGTTTATAACCACACAAGTATTTGCAATGAAAACAAGCATCATAACAAGGTTATGTAAGTCAGCAGCACTTCTCACATAAGAACCTCTTGGCTTCTTGAAGGATTAGTTGCCAGAAATAATGCCAATACAAACGTAGACTCCTAACTTCAATATTTATACAACTATTGCATTATTCAAACAGAGACCGGATTGATAATTGTTGTAAGTTGTTACCCTAGATTTCTTGCTTTCCTATGAATTTGACAGGAATTTGGGTAAATGAAGATGATGAAGATGTTTCTTGCGTTTGCTGGGGAACATCATCAAGTCGGCAATTCATCATGTCCAAGGCAGAGAATAACCTGCCCAGGGTAGGTGAAATGTTTCTACCTGGTTATATTGTACAACTGGTGGTACTCATCAACTCTCATCTGAATGTACTTGAAAGAAGATTGCTGGTAAGTCAGAGGTGGCTTTCCACACCTTACTAATCAACAGAGGACGAGTGAGACACACAATGTGTACAAGGAAAAGGAATAAAAATACTCTCCCAAAAGACAAAAAAAGGAAATTCCTGATATGCGCGCCAAAAAAAGCCCCTATTTGATCAGAAACTTTTCCTAGTAACAAACAGAATGGGTAGAACAGCAGACTTACAATATGCAGGCCTGAAAATTCAGACCATCTCCAGCTTTGACGTGATTTTCTTCTGTAATAATCAAGCATATATTTGGGACAGCAGCAGTCTCCCTGATTCATGAAGCTGAGGGTTTGGTCCACTGGTTTCAGAAGGAATTGATGGTGGCTGAGCAACACTCAGCAACCTGCAAAACTGAGCTTTCAGAGAAGTGTTGAAATATACACGAGTGAGGCTGATTTTTCACTTTGCCAAGTGTCCTCTCTCTGTATTCTTTGCAAGCCTGAGGCTGTTCTCATTCTGGTTACAGAAGTGTCTTCCAACTGGCTGGAGTTCTGAAGTCAGGTTCACAGGAACAGGAGTGAGGGCTGGTCACCGAGCCACAAATGTGGCTTCCAAGAATTAAATCCCATAGCTTGAGCCCAAGGTTCAACGCGCAGTTTTTCCATGGATAATTAGCTTTAAGGCCTTTTTATGAAATGCATTTTCCCTGGATCAAAGCATGGGACCCCTCCTCTGTTCCTAATTTCGTAACATACTGAAAACAGAAATCTGCAGCCCAGTGGGTCCTGCAAAATCCAGTGCTTTCTAATGAGCAACAATACTTCTGTTTAATCTAAAGTTGCATTAAAAGAATTGACTAAACTGCTATAGGAGATGCCTCAAGAACAGCTACACATATGTAACAACAGAATCAAGTGCTTTGATGACTTTAACTTGCATCTGCATGCAAATTTTGCATAGCCTGATCATAAACAGCCATTTGTGGTCATTTTTGAGGATGGTTTTCTTAAGTAACAAAACACATCACATCCAAGCCAGAATATCCCAAACCTACTGCAGTTAGCTGCTGGGATTAAAGGGTCACTTTATGAAACAAGCACACAGTTTTTAGGAAGGTACAGTATTTTATTTTCTTAAAGACATTTATTCAACAAATATGCTATCACCTTTGAGCTAACTAACCAAAACAGGGAGGTACAAAATCAATATTTACACACTGAAATTGAAAACTGAATGGTTTTTAGTGTGCTGAACAGCAAAATATAGGTCCTTTTTATAAACAACCCCTACTGAAAAACTGATAGCTCTGGCACAACTCACAGCAGGAAGGGAGAGAGGTATGACACATTTTTTTTGTTTTGGAGAAATGTAGTCTTTCTTTGAACAATGCATGTCAGAGCGATCATCTTTTGAACTTGCTCTAACTGAGCCATTGAAAATATTTCTTTGCAGTGAGAGGCCTTGTGGTGGAATATGTCAAAATGTTCTAAATGGTGAAACAAATAAGAGAACTTTCAACACTGAGTTCACCCACACAGTCAGAAACCTCACTGCTTGTGCATGTTAGCTACTAGAGCGGACTCCAAAGCAAGTATAACAGCTAAACTAAATTATGCTGAATGGCAATATCTTAGTAATGCTTTATATTTTATCCCACTGGCTAAAATTTCAGTAAAAAGAAACCCCAATATTTAAAGTTTACAGATGAGATTAGGCAGAAACAGATGAGACTACCAGACTACCATGGCTCGTAATAAAATCCCAGCAAAGCTGTCTGTGAGAAGGTCTACAATAAAAATCAAAGACACAGAAGAACATAACTACATTGGGGTTTGAGACCTGATCCTCTACACAGAATATATAAGTATATATCCATGCAATGTCATTGCAGAGAAATAAAGCACACAGCGCCTGTACACGTATGTGCACTTCTCAGGTTTGAGCTTTGTGAAAACTGTGAGTATCTAGGGAGACAACAGATTGAATAAATCTCAGTTGTAACCAAGCAATTACCAAATACTGGTCTGTATTCTTCTTCATAATAATAAAACTCACAAGAAAAAGCTCAGGAGGAGGAATTTTCTTTAAGCATCTACATGAGGCACTCTTCTTCAATAAGTCCCCAGTTCATCTGAATTTGGCTACCGAACCTACTCTCCAACAAGCAGAAAACATGCTTCAAGTATTAGAGGGAATCTCTAGGAGCCCAGGCAGGATGGCAGCCCTCCTTGAAATAAATGCTAATGAAAATATATTGAGGTGACTCCTACACTCTCCTATATTCAACTATGTTCTTATACCAAAAAAGGAGGAACATTGCAGATAACGTCGCTCATTACACAACAAATAGTTGAGAGCAAGGTGTCTTACTATCTGCTCTCCCAAAGCCAGCGTGGGTATAATTTGCATCACTGGGTGTAAATAATGTCATACAACTAGATTTTTTGAGTGATCCCTCATTTTCCGCATTTCCTTCTACTATTTCTGTTTGAGAGCTACTTTATTGAGATCTTAGCCCTTTTCTTAGTGCTTATTCCAGTTCGCAGTCCAACTCTTTAGCCTGCAATAAGTTGCACTGCAACGAAGTGACAGAGCTTTAACAGAGAACTACGTTTGGCACCTTCAAACGACCATGAAAAATCGGCACCTTCAAAATTGATACTGGATGAGAAAGTGTGCCTATAAACCAGCTACTGTAGGATCCTTTCAGAGTCACCTGTCAGCACTTAATTTTTCATCAGTCAGTCTTTAGGTTGTGTGACATAAAAAACAATTAATTGGATTTTTTAACAAGTGCTGTCCTCTTTTCCAGTAAGAACATCGCATAAATACCAAGCTTTGTATTCTATTTTTCATATATACACCTGTATGAACACATATATAATAGCTTAATGAGGGATCATGTTCTGTGAACCCCTGCTACCTGCAGGCATACAGTTCTATTATACTCAAAATATTTAGTGATTTTTTTCCTTATTGTTCTCAACTTCATTCAGCTCTCTGTTGCAGCTACAGATACAGAAAACTTTGGTATTTAGCAACAAATGCCCAAAAAGACCTTGCAGCTGGGGTTTTTGCTGCTCTTCCCTCTCACCCTGCTCACATGGTGCCACAACACGAGGGCTAGACTGAACACTTTGTATCAGAAATTCACTTCAACAGAAAAGTACGTTGGTAATAATACTCCCTGCCCGTCTCCACCTGTCTTTTTCACCTCATTGCCACAGAAAAATTTGCTTCCCATGAAAAAGTCTGACAGAAAAGCTTTTCCAATGTTTATCAAAGCGGGAACACTTGCACTTGGAAGTACCAGCATTTCCCACATGTAGTTTGAAATTTATATACTCCCATTACTTTCTCTGTCTTGACTAGATCTTCCATGATGCTGTTAGCCATCAGATTCCCGCGATCCACTAAAAAAGGGATAAGGGTGTTCCTGTACCACTGGTTGTTCAGGAAGTTCATAAAAAAACATAAGCCCCCTGAACTTCAGGCCATGCAAACTAGGTTCCATGGAAATATCTCCACGCTGCCACATTTTAAGTTTAAGACATATTTGCATTTTTTGACCACAGTCTTCTGATTTTCACTTCTTTTTTGAAGAGTGATCATTTCTGAAATGGAGGAAGGAACTTGAGCATAAAAACTGGCTCCTGTCATCCTTCTGGTCTTGTATCATGTCTGGAGACTTGAGAAGGGCAGAAAAGAAATTACCTGTATATATGCTCTTTTGTGCTGATGAGGCAAGCAGGACAAATGAGAATGGAATGCAACTTTGCTGAAGATGGAATATCACTCGGTAATTAATTCAATTTTACTTGTGTACCAAGAGTGATTTAGAAAACATATGCAAAAGGTCTGGGTGTATGCCCAACATGAATGAGCATGTAGAGAACCAGTGCATTCAAAATTATGTTCTTCATTCTTTCTAATGTTCTTTTGGACAGTGAAATCATTGATGCAACTTGAACACTAGTCACAAGATGAATAATACATATGTCAAAAGTTAGTCCACAAATGAACGTAGCATAATGCATAAAAGCTAATGACCCACTGAAAAGCAGAATCGTTTAGAAGGATAACAAAGGAATTTTATATAGTCCTCCTTTATGAGATCCTCCCTAGAACCATAAATTTCAGTTCAGTGGAAATTAAACTTTAAAAAACCCTCAAACACCCATAAATATAACACTTTAAGCATGCCTTACAGGGAAAATAAACTTAACGTCAACACCAGGTGATCTAAAGTCTCTCATCATTCTAATCAGATTACTTTGATTTTTAGGTGTTTGCTGCTGGGGGGAACAAATACTTGACAATAATTTGTGGCTTCCTTTCCTCCTTTCCTTTCTAATTCCCTCTCCTCGCCCCATCTTGGCACAAACCCACTATTTTTTCACGAAAATAAGATAAACACTTAATGCTATTTATCCTTAAATTTATTTATGTATACATATTCTAGATACCATTCTACCATCATCTTTTGTGGCTTTGAAAAAAGAAAAATACTTTAATAGTTACACTGACCATAGAGTTAACAACATACTTACGTACTTGGATTAGCCTAAAACTGTAAAAGAAAGAAATTACAATTCAGTTGTGTGTCAGGCAGAATGCTCTATAAATGCATGAGATCCCTCAGCATCATACTGCTTCATCCCTTCTGACTCTTTGTAAAGGTATTGATAAGAAAAATTCAAAAGAACAACAGATATTCACAAGTACACCTTCTCATCAGGCTACATCATTTCTCTGATTTGTGATATCCGATTTCACTTTTATAAACACTTCATTAGCATATCTGAAGAACTGCTTTGCCTCTTTGCTACTCCTCAATACCATAGTATGAACAGATAATTTGAGATGTAAAATACAATTGCATCTCCTGTAACATTTAGACATCTAATGCCTTTAAGACATTTAGATATCTACTGTTTGAAACGTTTAGATTAGTTGATAACTGGGAATTTCATGTGGTTGATCACATTTCACTTTCTCCAAGGCATAAATATTTTTGGGATAATTCCTTTCCTTTTCTTTAAATCAAATTCCACTTTGCTTTATTTTCATTGCCCTTAAATTGCCTTGTGGAGCCTTGTACCAGAATTCTCTATTAACTTAAATGAGGTCTAAGGAGAATAGGACCTGGTTCTCTATACTCTCCACCAAGCCCACTAAGTTTCTCCAGAAAGCTGCAATAAACTATAGTTCCATGACAACAAATTCCTGCTGTGTATTTAAAAGCAGATATTTGTTGAAACTGATCCTTTCCTAGGATATATGTGGTGAATTGGTAAATTAAAGTCAGCAAGCAAGCAAAAGCTGCTCTTACTTTTACACTTGTGACTAATTCTCCCCATAACCACAGCTATTTATTTTGACCTGAATGCCATTCAACTGGATGAGATACAACCGCTCTAGTAAGAAGAGCCCGATTTCAAGTGCTGTATGCTCCCTGGTTAGATGAGATGCTGTTGATCATCGTCCCATAGCAAGTGCTTTTGGCCCCAGAAAATGTGTGGCTGTCTCTGGACTACCAAAACTCCTTTCATGCTGTCACTCCTGATTTTCACTGCCTATGTAAAAAAGCATAAATTGAAAGCCTGCCTGGAATAAAGGGACACAGCACCAGGGAACCACAGTTGCTGGCTTGTTCTCTGCAGTTGAGGAGACTCAAGGGCCTGTTAGCAGACATCAGTAGGAGAGAGCTGCCACGGTCTTTTGCACCACAGACCCATGCTCTTGCAGGCCCTAAGTCTAGCATACAACAGTGCCATTTCCAAGCAGGCGGCCTATTCAAGTAAGGTCAATACAGTATTGCCTGTATAAAATCTGCTGAAATGGCACCTGAGTGTTCCAGCAGAAGTGAAAGCGTTAACCAGAAATCTTGTATAGATCATATTTTTCAGGAATCACTCTGTTACAACAGATTGTGCACCACTATTTTTTCCCACTCTTTCCGATACAAGCACCCTAGGCAAACTTTCTAATTAGAGCAGCAGATGTATGCAGTGCCACGTCTCTGTGAAGTTATTATGCCCAAACCAAATTTTGTCACTAGCAGCCAATAATTTGTTTGTCTACTAAGGGCTTGAAGAGGCCGTATCAATTATTTAAAAACATACTAAGAAGAAGAATCCATTTAAAATCTTCTGGGAAGCCCAGTTATAAAACAGTGCATGTTCAGATTTCATTCACAATATTGTCTTTTTAAAAATACAATATTACTAATTAAGGCTTAGTGCATTAGGCCATTAGAACTTGAGTGATTCATGACAGCATAATGATCTTGCTTATCACTTGTGCTTTAATTTATGGGGTACTAAGAAAAAACAAAGGAAAAAAAACTAAGCAATTTGCAAAACTGAAACTCATCCAAAAATTGCTTGCAGTAATTTCTCCTGAAAAGTGATTTCACTGTGTGTAAGTGCTATGCTGGTAAGAAAAAGCTTCCTATCAATAATTAAAATATAATGAAAGTTTCATGTGTCAGAAGACACCCTCAACAGGCTACAAAGAATGTTGCTTTGCTTTCAGACCTTCCACATTTTAAATCTCAAAATAAAACCCTTCTCAAATAAGCATTTTAAGTAAACTATTTAGTGAAATATATGGCTATTAAAAACGCACCAGAAGTGTAACAACTGTGAAAATTAACACAATTCTAACAAAAGTTGCAGCAGAAAACGAAGGTCTGCATAGTGCCAAGCATCCCTAAACGCCAAGGGTAGCCATGAAAGATGTGGATAGTTACCATATGTCATGGTTATAAAAAAAAGCATTACAGAGAGGACATTAAAGAAGCCTAGTTTTCCACAAACTTGTATTGATTTCAAGGGCCTTAGTTGTCTAAGAAGGTCCAGCCATTGACTGACACCTATGGTTGGAGTATGCCAAAGGTCTGCCTAGGGCCCATCACAGACAATCTGTGGTGTCCTCCTTGGAGTCAGTGTTCTCCTCATCTGTCCAAGCACATATTTGGAAGAAACATCGAGGGACTGTATTGTACTGTGAGATTTTCAGCCCCATGGCAGATGTGGCTGATATCTGCAAAGGGACATGAGTTACTGGAGGCAAGAGGAGGAAGGCAAGAAGCAGACTGCCATCAGCCTTTCAGAAAAACAGTCTAAAAATAACAGTAATTCTGCACACTGATTTAAAATATCCACATCTAATACCAACAAAGACAGAAGTTTAGCAGGATTTCCAGAGGTCCTTGGCATAAAATCCTTTTTAACATTGTCACAAGTTAGAGACTGAAACATGTTAGAGGGGGATTTTCCAAGAGGCCTAAGTTTGCAGCCAGCTGATCTCCCTGCTTCCTCACTCTATTTACTATTGAACTCCACTCGCTTCACACTATGTGAAAGCACGTATGCCAGCAGGTGGGAGGACCTTCCAAGCTCAGGATGGCTACGATTGCTGGCCTTCAGCAGCACCCCTTAGGAGGAACGCAGTCCCTCTGCTGCCAAGGAAGCACCTTCACCATGACTTTGCTGATCGGAAAGTTTGCAAACCAGGCTGCAAGTGAGATCTTGTATCTTGGATCAAAATATTAAGCAGGACAAACAGCAGAAAGCTAATCCTCAAAACATGTAGGTGGGTCTGAACAAGGTTACTGTGAGCAAACTGCAGCCAGGACATTTGAAGGCAAGCCTGCCACATTGCTAAATCACTCACTGGAAACACTACTGCAATGCAAAGTCTGCATGATTCCAAAGGGATGCTGGGCTCAGCATGAGGTCACTGACTCTGAGACTGAGATGCCTGCTTCAAAAATAACTGAAGTCGTTGTGGCCTTAAGAATTAACTAAATCTCTAACTAATCATTTTTTTATACTTTACATTTCAAATGGTTCAATATTATGGAGCTACTCTTCTACATGGCATCTAGGTGACAGTTTGGAGCAACATCTGGATTGATGGGACCATTTTTATAACAAAACCCTAAGGTTTGTGGTGAGAAACATTGAATTTGGACTAAAGTCTCTTGGTCATTCTCCCTAGTTCTGGCCATCTAATGGACAGAGGTCAGAGTGGAGTATCCTATATTCGGAGTCAGTAACTCAGGAGGGGACCAGCAGTCCTCTCAAAATTTCTCCCTCAGTGTCCTGTTGCGGGAATGGGAGTCAGCCTTGTCACGTGGCAAACCCAGCCTCTTCTAATGCTTAATAAGGACTATCTTTGATCTCCTGACCTTCCAGCAGAGCCACTGCCTGTCATCTCCTCTGGCTTCGGCTACTCAGACAAACGTGGAGTCTCCAGTCTCCTCTTCACCTCTTCCCATGCATCAATCTGTAACTACAGTTACTATTTAAAAAGTGTGCTAAGTAGGGCTTCCTCTCACGTGATAAGCATAGGTTACCACATTTTGAAACATAGGTAACTTCTGTTCAGCAAATTCAAAACTCTCTTCAACAGGATCTCTGTTTAGCAGGTGGTGGTATACAAGTACTGTTGGTAATGGAGAAGTAGCAATTAGGTCTCAAACCATCTGAAGATGCCACCTGTTTTTCAGTACTCAAATACTTTGATCACTCTTTACCATGCAGGATCTTGGCATGTCACTACAGGCAACAGCTGGCATTTCCAAGTTCTTGTGCTCATTGTGCTTGATTCCTAAAAGTCAAGTAGAATAAACTTTGGGCTACAACCTCCATAAAGCAAAGCTCTTACAGGTTATTTGTTATGGTATTGGTTGTTATTATACCTCTCCCTGATGTGCTGATTCTTACCATAGCAACAGCATGTGGAAAAAAAAATTTGAAAATCAAAAAGCATCCAAAGCATCCTAGGAAAAGAGGTCACACACTGCCATGACATATTATTATAATTTTTTTTCTAGATGAATAGTTCATTTTTTAATAAAAAAAATCTGGTGGATTTTTTTAATAACAGCTACATAAACACCACTTCTGTGTGCAATGCTACATTCTTTCTAGTTAGCATAAACATTCTCATTTTCTGAATAAAACTACTGCAAAGGACTCCAGGCTTCTTCCCAGCCCCAGCCTTTGTGCATGCACATGGTGGCAGTCTGTTCCCCTACACAGATCTTGAATCCCTTCCACGCCCAGGTCTGCAGGGCAAACGTGACTCAGAGCTTACTCCTACAAACACTCAAATGAGAAACTGCAGCCCCGCTAGGTTAAATGGGACAAATCGAAGTAAGTGAAGTTATTTGTCCATGTGGGTATACATAAATCTTAACGCTGTGACACACACCCTTCTCCACGCAGAGGACATCTACACCAGGATTAGGAAAGGCTGAGGGAGCTGGGCTTGTTCAGCCTGGAGAAGGCTGAGAGGG
>Ga0181612_138913_pt1 | contig 14576 bp, 15 predicted proteins | sample HoacroProtozoa21_FD_119630 | JGI IMG/M metagenome (GOLD analysis project Ga0181612, IMG submission 119630) | Hoatzin crop microbial communities from Cojedes, Venezuel. Combined Assembly of Gp0051906, Gp0051904, Gp0051908 | reverse complement strand
TGGGGAGCCCAGAACTGGACGCAGTACTCCAGATGGGGCATATCTTCTGAAGCATGCAAATAGCCAGTCTCCAGAATCAGCCGCAGAGTCTGCAGGCAATCCTACCTGAGTAGGGTCCACAGGGAAGCAAAAGGCAATCCAAAACCAGTTAGTATGCCAGGCAGTAGCCACTAGTCACTTAAAGTAGCCAATAATGTGTTAATTTCTCACCAATAACTATTAAATTTAACAGAGCCCTGAATTTTCCTGATGGTAGATGAGAGGCTGATGGCTGAATGAGTAGAATTGTATATCCAGCCTCTGTGAGAAAACACTGCTTAAAAAAAATCCCAAAACAACACCGAAAAAGGCACTGATATTCAAAAGGGCTCAAACTGCAGAAATTGGCTCCTCATTTCAAATTCCCCCCGAGGCTGTGGATGCTCAGAACTGAGATTCCAGCTTGGCCTTTTGTAAAGCTGAAGAGTCACATGAAAACTTCGAAACTGAATTGCTTGCATTCAAGGCGTTTCTCAGCCAGACGTTTCATTTGCTCCTTTTCTTTGAAGGGGTAAGGTATGAACCTTCCCTTAGAGCCTGCATTATGAAATGGCATCCTAATTTCAGTATCACCTCCAGCTCATTAAGTCGTGTTTTCCCCCCATTTACACATGGGCATTGCCCAGTGGTTTAGCAGAGTTGTCCATATGGCTGTAGAGGAGCAAATTAGGATCTAACTTTGTGATAAGGAACATTTTTCAGGCAATGATGTAAGCGCTTTCCTCTGCTTCTCTTCAGGGTAACCTACCAACGTGTCAATACCCTGATTTTAGTCTTTCTTTATATACCTGTAAAAGACATCCGAAGAACTTAATCATTTTTAAAAATTATTTAAAAAGCCCTTGATGTCTCCAAGTTCTAACACTACAGGTATTTTCCCGAGGGCATCTGATTACAGTAGAGAATTGTCTTTTTTATTTGCAGAACTCGGAAAAGTCAGAAGATGGCAGCAGTTCATTCATGCATTAAACAATCCCTAAATCTCATGAACAGAACAGCTTTTCCTTAAAGTTATTTGTGTTATGCAACCACCCAAGAATAAAGATTTATAATTTACTAAGCAAAATCATTTTGATACCCAAGTTCTACAGTCATCAAGGCTGTTTTTTCTCATGTTCTTTTGCTTTTTTCCCTCGTCATCAGTGCAGTGGAGAAATTTTCAGGGGGCAGGGGAAAATGCTTTGTCATGGGAAGAGTTTTTAGATGGATACTTTTAATTCCAGGCGTATGTTTTCAGGGTCCCTCAATTTTCTTCCTTTTGTTCTATTTTACAAGCATCGCATAAGGAAAAAAGAAATAATATGGGTTTGATATTGCCAAAGAACACAAGATGTTAAAAGGAATTGTTTTCTTTCCCTGCTTTCACAGTTGTCTGTTTTTATCTTACTCGAATCTAATCTACATACCTCATCATTTTCACACCCTCAGCAGTGGGCTTTCTTCTCTCCAAAGATTTAATAGTGTTAATGTTGCACTAATGACCTATATTACTAAATTTTCTCTACCTTGAGAAAATATATCATAGTACATTTAAAGTATGGCATAAAGGGTTAGCATAAATAATTAAACTAAATTACAGCCATCAAATACAAGGCAGGCCAGATCCAAGCTGCCTCAGAAGTCTGGTGTAACCCCATTGCTGTCAGTGGAATTCTTCCCAACTGACACTGGCTTAAGGGATGCAGAATCTGGCGTCCTAGCTTTTGTAACACAACCTCCTTGTCATTGTGTGTTCACTTATTCACTTAATTCATAAAATTCAATCAATCGCAATGGGCCACCCAGCTACTAGAGTGAAGAAAAGAAAATCTATTGTATATGATATTTCTTTGATCAACTACGTCTGAAAGTGCATTCCCCCCTCCCGCCCCCCGGCAAAAGAATGCATCAGAGACCAGGACTGACACTGTGGGGCTGGGAGCTGATATTTCCCTCCAGCCTCATTTGTATTGCTTTATTGACATGTTAATGACAAAGTACTTCCCCAGGTCCTATGAAGTACAGAACAAGTCAGAGAAATTAGAATAATACCTAGTCCTAATTAGAAGGCAGGTATCTGGCTGACACGCTCTCTTGTTGTGTTTAGCAGCTTCAGATGCTTGTATGTTGATTGATTGCCTGCTTGCTTGATTGATTGATAGAGAGGCTCCACCGAGCCCATAGATGCACACACGAAGGGAAGCTTTTGATGTCAATGTGAACAAAGATAATGATAGACTTACAAACAATGCCAAATGCTGAGTCTATGAATTAAGCGTAATGCAAACAGAAAATGTACCCAGCACTGTTCTAAGAGCAATGAGACTAGAAAGAAGATGCGTTGTGTATGGCTGAACCTCATAGCTACAGGCAAAATTGTACTGTCAGGAAGATTTGCAGGTGATGTTTCTGATTACCTGAAGATCTCTGCACATAGGCAGGGCAACAGAAATTAATCCAAATGCTTCCTTTGCAGCATCACAAACACTGTTTTGGAAATGGGCTTCTAGAGCTGCCCTGCTCTGGGAGACAAGGGTTTATCCAGAAAAGTCAGACTGATTTTCTGTACGTGGAGATCACAAATGCACTTCTGTATGGGAGCTAGGGCATTAATTGATGAGCAGGCTCAGCGTGCAAAGGACAGAAATGCTCAGCAAACCACAGAACTGGAGGGCTGCAGATTCCTCTCCACATCTCTCCCCCATCTGCCCCCAAATAAAAATATTTAACAACAAAAAGAAAAACACAAAAACTTGAAGGGGCACCTTGATCCTCGGATGCTGCTGAGCCCATCTTTCTCTGCGGCCTTTGATCTGTACTCTCCTCCTCTGTTCTGCACAGTGACAAATGCACTGCACATAGGGCACAGAGTGCAGCACAGCAGGACAGATCCTTTTAGCTGGAGCTGTGCAAAACGTTCATAGCAGAGCCCCAAATCACAAGAAACTTGCCTGGCTTCAGGTTTCATCGCAAACTTGGAATCCAGACCACGTTTGCCAAAAGTTTACTGAGATTTGCTAGACCTCTGAGAAATTTCTCTCTTTCTTTTCCTCGCTCGCTCCTTTTCTCTTTTTCTCTCTCTAATCTGCTTGAATTTCTAAAACTATTTCCACAGTGTATAGGAGCTAGGAGGACTCACAAGTTTGGATTAAAAAACCTGCCAAAAGTACTCTCTCATGGTGCCAATTCAAAACCAGGTGAAAGTAGGTGATTCATTCCAAGGAAAAAAAAAAACAAGCAACAAAAACCAACACAGCAGCCAACTAGCATTCTCTCAGTTTCTGCAAATTTGTGAGCCACTGACTCGGCTCATCAAGGGCTTGAACATCTTCTTTGAAAGTGGCTCAGTCATCCTAATGATTGTCATATTGTTAGGGTCAAAGCTGGATTTTCTGAACCCCAAATGTCAAAACGAAACATGGGTGTGTAATTCCTTTGCAGACCAAAGTGAAATGAATCCCTGTGAAATGAAATCATCATTTCACACAACCTTTTTTTCAGTACTGTGTTTAGAGACACCATGGATCAATAAAAGTTTGTATTGCCTTGCTCTTTCAGTATCCCTCATTCAAAGATCTCACATCACTTTGCAAAGATTTTCTGAGTAATTAATGGACGTGTGGTCAAGCAAAAAGTCAGCGCTCAGGTTTGAACCCAGGTCTCCTTAGAGCTTTAAACTCCAGCTCCTCTGCCTTGCTGGCAGAAGTGCTGTCTAGTTCTGTTTGTGCCAATGACATTTCATGAATCAGTTTGCATATTTAAAGCATAGGTGAATGATCTCTCTCTGGACATACCTTATGTGCTCTGGTGCACATAATATCAAGTGGCATATGAATTCAGCACAGTGATGTGCACTTTTTCGGAGGTTTTTGCAAGGTGTCTCAAGTATCTACCCTTTCAGTACCTAACAAAGAGGCTGGAACCTATGCAGGAAAATAATGAACATCTTCAAACCAGACTTTCAAGCAATGTGTGAAGTTATCAAACAGCAGTAGGGGATCCTGTTTTTTCGATTGACCAGACCCATGAATTTCAGAGAACCTAAGGAATTCACAGATGCTCCATGAACAAGATCACTATTAAGCTAACACCTCTTGTGCCCTGATACAGATGCCAAGCTTGCTTTACAAGCTTAGAGGGACATTTAAAACAAAAGAAGAGAAAATAGTGCCTTAAGCTAACGCAGCTTCAGTTGAGTCATTAGGTTTTAATGCCCAACCCTTGTTTGTTTTCCTTTTCTCTTTGGAGATCTTTTGCCATGGAAGGTTAAAGATTACTGAGATAACTAACAATAAATGTGTCTGGCATTGTGACTTTTGACCAATAATATAACTTGGGTTGACTGAAATGAATCTGCATCCACTTTTATTTTATGTCATATTGCAACAAAATTGATAAGGGCGTGAATTAAAACCTTAGCCCTGTTGAATAATATCAAAATTGGGACAGCCATTTCTCTGATCTTTGACAACAACCTGAGCCCTGCTCTTTTATCAGCAGTGTGGACTGCAGCGCTGCAGTAATTGCTTAACTGCTCCTTTGCCCGTTAGGACTCAAATGACTTGGCTTTGGAGTGGACTTGAGAAATGACTCAGAGTTTCAACAGACACACCCAGTTACTGGCTTTGTAGTACATTAAACGCTTTCCAATATAACATATTTTTTAAAGAAAGGCAGTGTATTGCTCTCTGTAGACCTGAGGGCATATATTCAGTCACAACCTAGGTGCAGGCTGAAGGAGAACTGTGCAAATTGCTGTCTCACACCCTGCCAGCCTGCTTAGTCCTATATTGAAAGGGTGCCTGGTGCTTGGAGAAGAGCCCCTCTCTGTGTAAGCCCCAGCCTGACTGCTGCAGGGTTAGCAACACGGATGCTTACGTAGGAGGTGATGCCCTCATGCCCCATGTATGTTGGAGGCTGCAGCTGCAGGTGGCCACCAGCACACACTTCCTGGTGCAGGGACCAAGATTAGGGGAGATTTGCATAGGTGCTCAGTCATTAACAGCAGTTATGGCTTTGCTGGCCTACACTGAAAAGCACCACCTTACAGCCAGGCTTGTGGAGCTCTAACTAAGCCAATCCTAGTGTTGGTCATGTCTGAGATAGCAACCAGCTTACTGAGAGCAGCCATCAGAGGTGGGCTGTTACAAACCAGGGCTGTGTTGGAACCCCCAGCTGAAGCAAAAAGCATCAGTAATTCTCATCTTCAAATCATCACGTCGCTCTACCCACATAATGTTCGCTATCCTGCCCGGGAGCCAACACTCTGGTCCACCCTGGTCAGAGGCATGCTGTAGGCATACTGCACAAATCAACAGAAATTCTTGAATATATGCTTTCTCCCATTCACAAATCTTCAAACAAAAGAGTTTGACAAAAATAAATTAACTTGATTTCCATAAGGTCTTATATTTCTTCTGTTGTCTTTTGTTTGTAACACAGATTAGGTGATTCTTCAACTAGCAGAGCTTTAGAAGCACTGTCTTCCACAATCAAACATGTTTATTAAACCGATTATTATCTTTCCTGCTTTAAGTAGTTTCTAGCATTTTGGTGCCACAGAGGAAGAACAGCAGCAGGTTTAGTTATTAATAATATGTTGTCATGACAATTTTTTTTGCAATGTTGGAAAAATACTCTCAGTAGCATTCTAGGTACAGCCAACTTACAAGGTAGTTACAATGGCTGATTACTTTGGGGAAGAGTGGTAAGGAGTAGGACTTGCCGTCTGTTGAAGTTTGAAAGATTTTCTAGGAGACAAACTGTGGTCTTCTTGCTTGCATTTGTAATTGTCCACTCAAGTAAGGGGTCCCATGAGACTTGCTAAAATTTTGTGGTGTGAAGGAGAGCCCAGCATTCACGATACAGTTCAGATTTCCGTTTATCTTCAAGTTCACAAATGCAGAGCAATTGCAGAAAGGTCTGTAAGAACTTCTTGTTTTGCCAGTCAAGAATTCAATGACAGAAATTGTCAGACAAAAGCCTTACAATTGCCCAGAAAGAGGTCTGCGTCAGAACGAAAAATGTGCTAGAAATTTCTCTGTTTTGAAGAGAGGTGTCATCTAAGCCAAGAGATATAAGATGGTTGTGGCTTTGGGTTTTCATCATCCCTAATCTTCATGCCATTTTTAAGGAAAAAAAATTGGATGTTAGCCAAATGTGACTTCAGTCCCTGCTGAGGAGTAAACTTTACATTAGAAGAAGTCCTTTCAGAGCAGCAGAGTTACATTCGAAACTATTCAGATGCCCACTGTATTTGAGCTGAAGAAGACTGCTAAGCCATGCAGGTATCCCATTTTACCTGATGGCAACCACAACATTTAAAATGGGAAGTAGAGACCACCTTTTAAACTCTTCACCTGCTTGCTACACGTCATCTCAGCATCATGCTCTGCCCCCACATAATCAGACACTCTGGTCCTCCTGTTAGTCTACTTGTATGAAAAAGACATTTCCATTGAACTGGAGGAGGAGGGCACTTGCGCACGTGTGAAGGGGAGTGAGACTTACTCTGCTGCCAGAGATTAGCGCACTAATGTGAAAGAAGGAAGATAGGTCCAAATCTCTGGGCAAATAAATATTTTATTACCTACAACAATTGGAAGGGCTTCTGCAAGAGATGTCTTGCTGCTGAGAACAGTGTACGGTAGACTGGGCCTCTTCTCGGGGGAAACCTGGCCTTGAGCTCAGGCAGGATGGTAAGAGGAAAGCAAGCCTCCCCTTCTGTGTTGCATTTCTAACCAGGGGATATGGGAGGAGGATTTTTTCTTCTCTCCACATAGTTTTCATGAGAAAAGGCTGACCTGCTTCAGGCTTCTAAAGCAGACCCCAATTTCAAACAGAGATGGACCCTTATCTGCTTTTGTGGTGCAGGAGTTAGATCCATTTTCTCTTCCTAGCAGAAATACCTCTGTTTTCAGCAGAAATAACCCACCACATCACAAATCACTTCTGGCAGCCAAGAGCTGGGCATGGACATGGCAACAAGCAGTAAGTGAACCCTCCCTAAGCAAAAATGGCCCCAACAGACATCTCATCTCCCCACTGCCCAGAGCGGGAGATGCAGGAATCGGAGCAGGATCAAGAGACACTTTTGTCCTTGCGCAGTCAAACTCCCATGACAAAACCTCTCACTCTCTTGCCCCAACCACCAGCCTGTCCAGCCCTGCTAAGGAGTCTGACAGCAGCAAAGTGCCACAACAGGGCACACTGGTTTGTTTTTGTTGTTGTCCAGATTAGTATTGCATTTATTTTTAAGTCAGTCTTGCAGTTTTTATCTGATCTAAGGGAACAGTTAATATTAAATGTGCATTTCAGCATAAAGTGGTGTGCCACCTCCTTACATCTGAAGATGCTGGGAGGTCACTTTTCTTAATTTCCCAGTTTGCATGGGTGAGTACACCCAGGAACGACAGCACTGGACCGCAGCCTCCCTTGAGCCTTGGGGACATGCAGGTTCCCTACACAGAGGAGAGAGATGTGGGAAAACCGCAGCAGAGAGGTACTGATACCCTGCCCACGGGCATTTGGTGCTGGGCTTACTAGAGGCCTTCTACTGTGTGGGACCGACACATGGCTTTTGCAGAAAAGGCCCCTTAGCCCTCTGGTAATCTCATACATGAAGGACGGAAACTTCTTAGCATGGGACTTGGGAAAAATATTTCTTTAGGAGAGACAAAAAACTTTTTCTGTATCTTCAGGATGTTTGTGGGGAGAAGAGGACAGGCTCTGTGTGAGGGATAATGTTTATGGTTTACAGCAGGGCCCTGTATGCTTGTGCTTTCTGGGTATATGGGAAGGGGAGACAGAGTTCTTGCTTATGTCCTTCATACCTGGAGGAGAACAATGCTCTGCTGTCTCGGCAGAAGAGAGGACTACTGTTAGATATGTGAGGGAAGGGTTTATGAGTACTGATAAGGTAGCTCAGTTTAACCTGAGGAGCCCAAGGTGGTGTATGTTAAGCCTATTTCTGTTTTAGCTCTGAGCCGTATGTCTGCAGATGGCCGTGCACATTTCCTGCCACCCCAGGAAACCGGGCTGCTTGTGGCAGTACTGCCCTGATATGCAGAGATGAATATGGGCTGGCTTACAAGCTACTCAGACTAGCCCTGAATCAGCTGTCTCACAGGAGTTTGGGGTCCTCAGCATCCATCTATATCCACACAACCCATAGCAGCAGCAGGATTCACTGTACTCCAACACTGGGCTAGCTGGTATCCCTTTGGGAAGAGAACGTGGTGGCCTTTTTCCACCAAAAACATCCTAAGCTGTGAAAAAATTGTAGCTCATAGTTGTCAGAAGGAAGAGATGATGGAAACCTCTCTGCAAACACAGACAAATGGCTTCAGAAGGGCTAGGTGTCTCCGTCTAGGAAAAACTTGACAAAGTCTTTGTCTCTCAAACCTCAGGAAGAGGAGTGGCAGCAAGGAGGATGCTTTCACGTCTGGGTAGTGAATGCCCGAGTAATGGATGGCTGAAAGCACGCGTGGTGGATGGGCGCTACACATGCAACGAAATCAGGTGTCGTGTGAGGCATGTGATGCCTAAGGTGTGCGGAAGAGTCCCAATCTGTGCAGCACAGAGAGCTGTGGGACAGACATTACAACAAGGGCTGCTCCAGCTGGGATGTGGTTGCAGGTTCCAGTAGCATCTGGGAACCTGAAATGCCCATGGTGAATGCAGCCCAGGTAGTATCTCGTCTGCTTTTTCCACCGCAATCGTTTCAGGATGGCGGAGGTCCTGGCCGCAGCACCGACAGGCGTTTCTGCGGGGAGGATCAGGTTGCAGCGCTGTAGCAGCTGACGCACAGAGAAGATGGCTGAGATCAGCCTGTGTTCCCATAACATATGGTTGGGCCAGGAAGGATTACAAACACAATCTCTACTGTGCAGAGCAACTGTAGACATTTAAACCACTATTGAGCTTTTATTGCAGTGTGTTTATACTGTTTTCCCAAGCCGTACTAGCCCCATCCATGTTTGGGGATTAAAGCATACCTCGAGTAACTGAACACTACGTGTCGTCTTGTGGCTATGGTGTGGAAAAATGTCCAGGACATCTGGTTAACTTTAGTCAAGCACAACATTTAAGGCTCTAACACCTACCTGTGATGTGGCTAACGGTGCACCAGGTGACTGAGGTTTGTGAGGATGACTCATATTTTTATTCAAAAGGTGATAGGCTTGGAAAGAAATGGACAACCTCCCAGGCACACAACTCCTTCCTCCAGGTGGAAGCAAGAGCAACAAACAGCAAGCATATCCCTTAAATCACATCAGTTCCTCTAATAAAAGATTTTAGCTCTGCCTGCACAGCTTTCCTTTCTTGTATTTTTATCAGGGATGCAAAACTACAAAATCCAATTTAGCACTGCCGTGATGTAATGGGACGGCCTTTGCAAGCACAGCAGGAAGCCCAAACAGGAGGTCTTGATATGTCCCCAAACCACTGTTCCTGGCACGCTCACGGGCAAAGCTGCCTCAGAAAGGCTGTCCATCGCTGAAAGAGTTAAGAACATCTCATCAAGGATATGCAGTTATCTGGAACTTTTGTTTATACAGAGAGGCAATAAAACATTCAGCGCCTTAGACCAGTGTAAGAAGGGTCAATACAAGCTCCAGCAGTTGTATATAAATTAACCTTTTAAGTGTGGCCTAATCCATAATGATTCATTGACAGGAATTATTCCGGGAGGCTGAGCTACAACAAATTATAACAGTTGTAGCTAACTATGGTACCTCACAGCTGCTGAAACCTCGGCTGCCTCTTAAGATGCAGTATCTAAGGGAACATTAAAAAGACTTTGACAATGTATTTCCACAATACTTGTTAGAACTAGGACGTCTCCAATGATCTTATGTTCCTAAAGTGGAATAAAAGTATGAGGAATCTGAATATATACATGAAGGATGTTTTGAAAGATTTTTGCTTTTACTGTAGCGCTGACAGAATATGAAAAGGATGCTTCACTCCTACACACTGGAGTGGTCACCCAAGAGAGCTCATTTCTTCTCCTCACTAGGATTTAGCCAGGATAGTGCAACGAGCGTTTGAGCTGAGAAGCCTGCAGCGTATTTGCAATTGTCAGAATTAAAAGTGAAGGAAGACAAAACAACCTCTCCACTCCCACCCTCTGTCAAACACGCCTAATGAATAGCTCTGCATGCACTGTATCAGAAACCCCAAACGTTGACGGCAACGCGAGGCACTAATTTGTTAGTTATCATATCTGACAAATTGTCATCATGGTTCCACTTCTTCAGAGGGTGTTGTGCGTGTGACCCGGGGAAGGGCTCTCAGGCTTGAGCTAATGGGTGTGCGACTTGGAACAGAAGATGATGTGCCAAGATGGGAACCACAGAGTGGGCTGCCAAAAAAGAACAGTATAATTATCTGTGCATAATTCACGGCCGGAGAATAAGCTTTCCTCCAAAGTTGTCTGCTGTAGAGCTGTACCAGATTCATGGCTTTTTCAGTGAGTATTCACAAAGTAGTGACAATCTGTGCAGAAATGTTCACTTCTCCAAAGTTTTTTTTTTCTATTGGACTAAAATAGACATTTCTATAGCACTCTGCTCTCAGGACTGGTCTGTTAAGACAAGTGATGACTCACAGATGTATATTCTTACTTTCTTGGATAGTTATCTCTCCCCTCACCCCACCTAATCCTTTCACCAATGGGATTTGGAAAAAAAAAAACCTCTGCAAGCAAAAGCACTAAAAATACCAACTATTGCAAGAGTATTGGCTCACTGAGTCTTCAGAGTTGCTGCTATACTGTGACAACGGTGGTCCTAGTTCTCAGATTCTCAGGACAAACACTCAGGCAACATGAGCCAAAGGAAAATTTCCTTTAATTCTTAGTACTTTCAGGCAACGCAGCTTGCCAGTTCAGGTTCTGTTCAGCAGATGGCAAGGTATGAATGCACCTGCGAGAGTGCATGTATATCGCACACTGCTCTTTCAGTTATTATTGGACCGTATGAGGGTTGTTTGGTTCTTCTGCCCTCATCAGAGATACCACCTTTTCATCACTGTTATGGAAGACGGAGATTTTGTCTTAGCAAAGAGTAAAAACTCATTTTCCAAACTGTGTTCCCTTCCTTGAAGGAGATTCAGCTTCCAAAAGTGAAAGCTAGTAAGTCCTTCTGGAAGAGATCAGGTTGAAAGACTGGATGTCCTATAAAGGCTATTCTAAATGGGGGGGAGAAGGCTCTTAGAGAAAGGCAAAGGAGATGGAAAATGTTCCCGTAATTGCTGGCAAGGAAGCTGCAGATTTTGCTTGGGCACATTTCTCTTTGAAAGCTGATCCTGTTTTGTAAGGGTAGACAAGGAAGAGTTGCCAAATTCATAGGACAACGAAGTTTGGAAAGCGCTGGTAAAATATGTGGAATTGGATTAAATTTGACAAAATGTCATATTGTTTTAAGGCTCCTCAGGGTGTCCTGAACCATTTTTGCTCCACGTGGTGCAGATTTCCTGTAAAGCTTTGGCACTGCTGCCTGCATCCCGAGCTGCTCAAAAATGTTGCTGTAGCTGTGCCGGAGCTGTAGGGACCCCATCTCAAGGTGATTTTCCCAAAGAATGGGTGTTGATCTCCCTCTGGTCTACGTGTAGGATACCCCTCCCCCAGGGCAAGTCCTGGTGTTGTAGAGAGCTTGTGGGTAACATGCATGGGGTCTGCACTGCCCAGTGGTTCTTGGGCAAAGCTCACTGGGACCAGTCAGAGGCTGGAGAGGGCAGTGCTAAGTGAACGTGAGAGTCTGCATCTGGAAGTGATGCAAAGGACAAAAGTGCTTTCCAGGCCCCGGCTAGCTGCTTCTGGGGTTGGTTGTGTGGGATGATGCTTGTGCACTTGTGGTGTAAGCCTACCCTGTGTCACTGCCTTGTCTTCTGTTACTCCGATAATTTATAATCACAGAATGAAAAATCAGGACTGGAAAAAGATGTGCTGGTTCTGGCAGAGTGCATCTGTCAGTGGGATACCTTATAATTTTAAGCACATGCTTAATTGCTTTGCTGGATCGGGGTGCAACCTTCTTGGTAGATACGGCAAGACTTTCACTTTCTGGGAATGCTCTTGGAAGGAGGACACAAAAACATTTCCTCTATAAATGTTTGTGGGAAATGAGTAAAAATGTGTAAGTATGCAATGAAAATGAGTTTCCACTTCTTTATCATGTTCACCACACAACTCAACAGAGCGATAAAGACCTAAGCTTACATGAACAGTGAGGAATGAGCTCTGCAGCCTGTTAACCTGAGTGAGGAATGTTGGGGTGTGCCCTGCAGTTTGCACTCCTGTAAGTGTCTTTGTCAGACTGACCAATTGCCCAGAGGCCATCAGACTGGAGCTACCTGGCAGGTGTCTCCTGGAAACACCCCAGGGACAGGCTGGTGCCACACCTGAGGCTGCTCTGCTGATAACCAGATGAGGACTTCAGTTTCCAGAGATCTCAACTCAAGAGCTTTCACCAGCATTGCATTCACTGAGAGGAAATTACAAAAAAAATAGAAATCATAAAAGAAAAGTACTGGAAAATCAAGTACATACACGTAACCAGCCCTAGCATTGATCTAACATAAATGGTAGCACTTATGAGGCAGATAATCCAGCTTCTCATTGATCTTGGCAGTACTAGTAGGGGGCAATATTTACATTTAGTTGAATTGCTCTTGGACAAATTTTCTCCACAATATTAAATACAAAAAAACCCTTCCATTAACACCAGGAGAGCAGGGCTTTTAATTCATCTGTTTTTTTCATCTATTTTTTTAAAAATACATGGCCTCGTTCTCTTTTCTGTTGCTGGTCTTATACTGGGATAGCTGCACTGAGTAAAGGAAAGCAGCAACTACAACAAAGGCTGCAGCAGAGAAGAGTTGGACCCTGAATATTTGCAGCAAACAGCAGAGTTTTCTCCTTTTTTAAGTACAAAAGAACAAGGAATTATTATCCTTCTCCTCCCAGCAAAACAGAGCAAAATCAATATTCTTCTCTGGGTCATTTCTCTAAGCTTCCTCTTTTCCTAAACACTCTCACCTCATGCTATTTTCATTCTGGTGATATTCTGCTCCTTTGATGAAGAAAGGAGGGGAACAAGCATTTTTTGGGAGTAATTCTTTGGATGCATTTTAGGCTAACTTGAATTGCACCATAAAGTGCCTGTTTCTCTCCAGGCATGACAGAGTTCAAACCCTGCAAATCTGTGTGTGTGTGACTGTACAAGTCCTATCCATTGCATCTGGGCAGTCCCATCATGCCTGGCCAGTTTTATCCTGCTGTCTGGTAAAGATCTAGACGCCTTACTGTGTTCAAGCAGTGAATGAAAGCACAAAGGAGTCACTGTCCCTGCCTGTCCCACCCCACCATTCTGGCAGCAGCTCAGGGTACTGAGACGGACGATGCCTTGCCGGACACTTCCAGCCTTCTCCTGGGAACACAATGGGGAGACAAGAATTGCAGGACAGAGGAGTTTATTGGCACCAGGAAGCCAGTGTCTGTGGCATATCAGCATAAACAAAGAAATTGTCTTAATAGAGAGGCACACCTAGAAGTATTACAGCCCTCTCATGGGATCACACAGCATGTGGTACAGGAACCCGCGTAGCGAACCGATAGCAAGCAAGGAAGAGCTAGTTTATAGAGCATACAAACAATGTGAAGGGAGACAAAAAAAACTGCATATAGTAGCAGGGAAGCCAGAACCAGGTCTGTATGCAGAGCTGACCGTGAGAGATAAAGATGAGAAAACGCAGGTAAAGATTTTTACTGTCTCACTGGGAATTAAAGGACAAGAAGCAAGTGAGATGCCGTTGCCAGGAATAATGCCTGAAACACTGGAATAGCTGATAAAGGTGTTTGATTAGAATCATGACCCTGCAGACAGAATGAGGCTCTGGAGAAATATTGTATCTTCTACCCCACCTCAAGAAGCAGGAGCTGAGATAGTTACCCACCTTTCAGAGCTGCGAAATCTATAGCTCTGGAGATGTTAAACACTCCCTAAATGGAGCCAAGATCATCTGTAGGACACGAGACCCTCTTACAGAAAAGTATAAAAAGAGGAGATCTAGCCCTAGAGAAACACCTCCAGATAGCAAGGGAACAGCTAACCTTCCCAGGAAAAGGTCAAAGGAAGGCAGCGAGCGGGAGGGAACAGCCTACAAATAACGCAGGCAGCAGAGGCCAGGGTAAGAGCTCTGTAGTGAAACAACAAGAAAGGCGGAAAGAAAAATGCCTGGCAAGGGCAAAGAAGCAAGAGAGGTGGAGAAACAAAGCATTTGCCTCAGTCCGGCAACTCTCTAAGGAATTAAAAAGTGGATTGCCTTTCAGATACCCGCAGCATGGCTTCAGCAGCAGGAGGGACTCTGGGGATCTGCACACCTGGCAGAGCATGGCTACCGGCCTTAGGGACCCACATCTGCCCTCGCATCCGCTGCCAGGTCAGAGCCAGCTGGGTCATGAAGCTGTGATGTCACTGAAAGAAGCGATAAGCAGCAATTCTAACCTGTAGAAATGTGACCATATCATGGTGATGTACAATAAAACCACCTCG
>Ga0181612_109323_pt1 | contig 14577 bp, 10 predicted proteins | sample HoacroProtozoa21_FD_119630 | JGI IMG/M metagenome (GOLD analysis project Ga0181612, IMG submission 119630) | Hoatzin crop microbial communities from Cojedes, Venezuel. Combined Assembly of Gp0051906, Gp0051904, Gp0051908 | reverse complement strand
GTAGCTGCTGCCCGACTTTAGCTCCGAAGGCAGCGAGATGCTCTCGGTAAAGGTATAAGAGTGTTGCCCCTTCCAAGTGCGAGGGTCTTTTGAAGAAGCGATTACATACACTTCGGAGTCATCAGAAGCATTTACCAGCACCCACTGCAGAGGACGCTCGTTAATCAGGGAAGCATAGCCGTCGTTACGCAGATTAATGGTTGCCGTAATCTTTCCACCCGCTTTAAAATCACCAGAGATAGCGGCCTTTTCAAGTACCAGGCGATAGCCCAGATTGCGCACAATCTCATCGTAGCAGCCGTCGCTGGACCAATGAGATAAAACTTTCTTATTGTAAGATATATTCAAATAAGACCAGTGATATCTAGTCAAAGCAGCGATGGATGGCGTGCAATCACAATAGGTTGTATTGAGTTGGCAAGTTTCTCCACCCATGATTGTATACTGGGTTTCGGTAGTCCATAAAGTGCGTTCAGCGCTTGTTGAATATGTGCCCATATCCGAAGCGTCGGCAAGAAAACAATCGTTATGACCTCCAATTCTTGAGATGTCGCTCCCGTTGAATGCGGTTGCAACGGTGATGGAATCCGCTAGGCTCATATTGAGGCATTTCATCTTGTAATTTGCGGTGCGAAGCTGAATTTGACGGCTCTTGGGCACTGCATCCAATAGGGCGGCAACTAGCTTTCTTCGAGGCTCCCAAGAACTATCATCAGAAGAGCGAACTTTGTAATTATCAGTATAATACCATTCTCCCCAAGTGCCGATAAACCCAGCTTGAACCACATAAATCACATCCTCATATTCAGTGAATATGGGTTTTAATTGAGAAATGTGTTTTAGGGTAATGTCCAAAGGAGCGTCTTTAATGGAATCGCTTGTACTAAAGCTATAGGCAAAGCGCACGATGGCCTTTAATCCGGCAGAGCGGAGGTTGTCAAACTGCTTTGCAATGATTTCCAGTGCGGAAGAAGAAATCTCACTATCGACAAAGTCCGCAAGGCTAACTTCCACCAAATATAGGGTAATATTACTATTGGTCCTTAATTTTTTTAAAGAAGAAGCGGAAGTGGGAGATGGGGTGTTCCCATCAGAAAAATCAAGTTCCTTGCCGCTGTACAACCCTCTTTCGGGATTGGCAAAAGCCGAAGTGTATTCGCTAAAGCTGACGTTGGCCAGGTCCCCTTGGGCAATGGGAGTTTCCTCTTCCTCTTTAGTGCCGGTATTGGTGGGAGTTTCATTATTTTCTGATTTGCAGGCGCTAAAAATGGCTGCTGCGGCAATCATTATGGCAAAAATGTTCTTCTTCATAAGCAAAAAGGTAAAAATAGAACCTCCACGCCCGATCAAAGGCATGGAGGCTAAAGAATAATTACTTACCTAGTTCAGGAAGAGTTACGCTAAGCATTGCAACGTTTCCGGTGTAGTCTGCGCTATCTTCAACTGTAGGTTCGCCCTGAGGAAGCATACCAACTACTTGCCATTCATCACATTCAACGAGGAATCCAAGCCTGATATTGGTGCCTCTAAGTCCATCAACCTGGGCGCGAAGTAGACTGAGCTCGATATCGAATTTGTTTGCGCTTACGGTTCCTGCGGCTTTGGCAAAACCGGTAACACCTGTATCAACCCAATTCCATTCGTCTGTTCCGTCCTCGCCACCATATTCAAACATGCCGATATCGCTAAGGTCACCAACTGCACCTTCTGAGATGAATGCAGCAGACTGTAACATGTAATTAACTCCTGCGGGAGCACCGCCGGCAACGGTCCATGCCCAGTAAGCGGCGCCGGTCTCATCCTTTCCATCCGCATTTATAAAAATATCCAGTGGAAGAAATTTTGTGTAATCACCGGTGAACTCTTCTCCTTGTATCTTGGTGGTTGCGTTGGTAACGCCCTGAAGACGTACAAAAACAAAGTACTCATCTGCGTAAACATCCATAGAAGTAAGAGTGTTGTAGGTACTATTGCTGGGAATGGTTGCTTTGGTAGTGCTAAGGCTGCTCCACTCGGAAGTGTTGCCATCAATAGTTACAGCGGGAGTGTAAACAGTCTCCTCGCCGGTGTCGGAGCTCTTTTTGGTGTTATTATCCTTCTTGCAGGAAACAAGCACGGAACCCATCATAAGGGCGATTGTTAAAAAATAAAGAACCTTTTTCATAATTGTTTTTAATTAAAAGTTAATAATGTTATCTTGCATTTTGTTCGATTCCACTAACGGAAGTCTCATCGTATGGTATAGGGAATGGAATCCTGCTATCGCTGTATTTAACAACCTCGTAAGGCTGATATCCACCATAGCGACGGTCCATATCCTTTTTATTACGGAACAAATCCCATGCCCTAAAGCCTTCGAAGCAGAGCTCTAGCCTTCTTTCGTCCAATACAACATCAAGAATCGTCGAGTAACCCTGCTCTTTGTAATTGCCAGTGGTAAATAGGGCATCCCCACTTAGACCCGCACGGCTACGAATAACATTCACATCCGTAAGCGCATCGTCGTCACTTCCTAGTTTGGCATAAGCCTCCGCTCTATTGAGAATAACCTCTGCCCAACGAATCATGATAGGGGAGTTCAGGCAGTTGGATTCTCCGTCCATATTGGCAAACTTCTTCATATAAATCACAGGGTAGGTGCCTCTGTTCGAACAGTGGTAAGACATTGATACATACTGCTTTGCCCCGTTTTTGGTGATATAGTGTTTGTCGAAGCCGTTTACGGTTTCGGTTTCAACCGTATAGGTTTTTTTATCGTCAGCCACAATGGAATATTTGCCTGTGGAAGAATCATATTTTGCATTCTCGGCAATGTAATTGGGCCAATGGTCGTTAATGCCATCGTCGTAGGGCCAATAAATCATTACCCGGCTTTGGTCTTCGCCATAAGGCTCTGCCATTGTGGTGTAGCGCAAATCCTCGGGATGGCGCCAGAATAGGTCTAGGAGAGGCTGGCTATAGTAAATCTCACCCCATCCATCGGCACCGGGGGCGCCACCGGGAGAGTAGAACATGGAGCCCATGGCACCTTTGAAATCCGAGAAATCCACGGTGGAAGCAACTGTTCCAACGCACCAGAGCACCTCCGTTGAGGTCTTGGAATATTGGAAAAGATGCTCATAGTCGGAATCCAACTTGCTTGCGGGGTCTGCTCCGCTAAGCATCTCATTTACAATATCAACGCACTCTTGATTCTTCTCTTCGTAAAGATAAAGTCTGGATAGCATACCCATTGCGGCTTCGTAGGTTGCATAGCCGTTATTGCCCCTTGCGGTCTTGCCCTTTAGGAGCTCAGCGGCCTTTTTGAGGTCTTGTTCCACTTGGTCATAAACCTCGCCTATGGTTGCCCTGGTGGTGGTTGAGCAATCTGTTGAGGTGCGAATCACCACTCCAGGATTGTCCTTGCCATGCGAGTATGGGTAGCAGAAGATTCTGCAAAGGTTGAAATGAAGCACCGCCCTAAGGAAGTAGTTCTCGCCGATTATCTGGTCTAGAGCCGTGCTTGTGCCCTCTGTAAGTCCTTCCAGAAGGGAATTCACTCCATATAAGGCCTTATAGGATACCCACCAGAAATAAGATAGGTTGTTGTCGGTGGAGGTGTCTTCGTAGCGAACCGCATGTACCAGCACATCCGTTGTTGAAGCTGATAGAAGGATATCATCGCTCTTAAATTCCGCCATTTCAAAGAAATGCCTGATGTAAGAGTCGCCAGAGTAGGCATATTCAGCTTGGAAAGGGAGCTCTGCCTTAAACAGGGCATAATTTCCATTGGTGGCAACCTCGGCATTGTCGGCTTGACTCATCTGCGAAGATGAAACAGCGTCCGAAGGCACCTTATCCAAATTACAAGCCGAGAGAGCTAAAATTCCAAAAAGTATATAAGATAATTTTTTCATGGCTCTAGAATTTTACGTTGATACCCAAGGAGAAAAGACGGCCCACAGGATAGTTCTGTGCGTAATTTCCCGCTAGCTCATACGAAGAAGACTCTAGCCTAACCTCGGGGTCCATGCCCGAGAATTTGGTTAGAGTATAGAGGTTGTCTGCGGTGAGGAACACTTTGGCTTCCCTCATTTTACACTTGGTTAGGACCTTCTTGGGGAGGTTGTAGCCAATGGTAATGTTCTTTACACGCAGGAAGCTGCCATTTTCAAGATAACGCGAGCTGATGCCATTTGCGTTGTTGTTGCCACCCAGTAGGGGCCTTGGGTGAGTGGCATTGTCGCCCTCTTGCTCCCAACGACTCCAACCCAGGCCGTTATTCAGCGACATCTGGTTGTAGTAGGTATAGGCACCATCTGCATCCATAATCACTCGGGTGTAATTGAAGATTTTATTGCCATAGACAAAGTTTAGATTCACGGAGAAATCCCAATTTTTCCAGCGAACGGTATTCACCAAACCGCCGCTGAATTTAGGAGAAGCGCAACCTACAATCTGCGCATCGTTCTCTGTATCAAGCACATTAGTGGTAGTGCCATCAAGTTTATACCAAAGAGGGTCGCCGTTGGATGAGTCTACACCGGCCCATTTAGGCATATACCAGCTATAGAGGGCCTCCCCTTCGCGAATGATTTGCCTAGCGGAAGAACTACCAAAACTCTGGATGATATCTTCGCCATTTGGCAGGCTGATAACCTTGTTTCGGTTAAGTCCAATGTTGAAGCCGGTGTTCCAGCTAAAGTCTTTATTCTTGATATTGGTGCTGGAAAGTTGAAGCTCTATGCCTCTGTTTCTAATCTTACCGCTATTGGCTGTGATGCTCTCAAAGCCGGTGCTAGGAGCGGTGGGCACATCGAGCAGCAGCTCATTATTGTCGATATTATAAAGGTCTAAATTAACTTCGAGGAAGTCTTTAATATTTACATCCACGCCAAAGTTGGTCATGCAAGCCCTCTCCCAATGCAGATTTTCATTTGCCTGCCTATAAGGATAGGCTCCCACGCTTCCTTGATAAGAAACGGCGGATGTAAATGCGTATAAATCAAGGTATTTGTAAGCATCAATATTAGAATTACCAGTCTGCCCGTAGCTTGCGCGGAACTTAAGGAAGCTAATCCAAGGATTGCCTTTGAGGAAGCTCTCGTTGCTTGCTATCCAAGCGGCTGAAACCGAAGGGAAGTAGCCCACTCGCTTGTTGGGAGCAAACACCGAACTTGCATCGGCGCGCAGCGATACACTGGCAATGTATTTCTCCATATAGCTATACTGAAGCTGGGTAAAGGCTGACCAAGATTCTCCGTCCACCCAATAACCGCCCACATTTTCGGGGGTGGTAGCGTTTAGAGACTGAAGGCCGCTGGACATACCTGAGCCCTCTGCGATAGTGTATTCGGACCTCCACCTGCTCCACTCGTAACCTAGCAGGGCGTTGAAGTTGTGCTTGCCGGCGAAGGTATTGCCGTATTTTAGCAAATTCGAGGTAGCGTAGGACTTGCTATCTCCCGCCGATTGATAGATATACCCATTGGGATAAGCGGCCACGGCGGTTCTAGGGTCAATAATCAACTTGTAAAGCCCGGATGAAGTCGCATATTGATTTGTGGTTGTGAAGCTGATATGGTCGGTTATTCTCCAAATGAGCTGCAGGTCTGCGGTGAGTTCGGTGCCTCTGCTGGTGGATGAGTTGTAAAGCTCATTATGGAAGATATTATATTTATCCTGCGAATACCAAGTGCCGCCATTGTCAGAGCGTATATTGCTATTTACATAAAGATATCCCCCGTTTACCTCGTCATAAGGATTATCGTAGGGGAGCATTAGGTAAGCGGCATCAAGGGTAACATAGCTTGAAGTGCCCTGGTCGTTGCTATCCTTAAAGTTGGCCCTAAGGTTCAAATCCAGGTTGTCGGTGAGATTAAAACCTAAGTTGATGCGGCCCGTGGTATGACCGTAATTTGTATTAACCAGGGTTCCCTTTTCTTTGTAATGGTCGAGGCTGGCAAAGTAGGTAACCTTGTCGGAACTACCGGCAACCGAAGCATAGTAATCTTGGGTTGTGCCCAATTTGAAGGCCTCTTTCATCCAATTAAAATTGGTCTCTGTAACGGATGCTGGGAATACATAAGGCAGAATCACGCTGGAGTAGAGTTGTTTTTCCAGGGAATATAACTCATCGGAATCCATGGGCTTGAATCTGCCGGAGAGAGCTTGCTTCACGCCGCCCTGCACCTTAAGGTCAATCACCATATCCTGTCCCTTCTTGGCTTTCTTTGTGGTGATTACTATCACACCGCCTGCGCCGGAAGCACCATAAAGTGCGGTAGCGCCGGCATCTTTTAGCACTGTGATGGATTCCACATCGTTAGGATTGAAAGAACCTCCCGGGATGCCATCCACAACATACAGAGGGTCGGCGGATGCGTTGATGGAACCTGTACCGCGCACTCTAATGGTTGCGGCCTCACCCGGTTGCCCGGAAGAGTTGTATACAACCACCCCAGCCACCTTACCTTGGAGCATGTTTCCAATATCGGGAGTGGTAACATCCCTAAGTTTATCTCCATCCATAGAAACCACCGAGCTGGACAGTTCGGTCTTTTTGGCGCTGGAGTATCCCATCATTACCACAGCATCCAACATGGTGGCATCGGTAGGAAGGCTAACACTAATAGTAGAGCGACCATTTACCGGCTCTTTAACCTCTTTATATCCAAGGCAAGAAAACACCAGTACGGCATTCCCTGGGGCAGAAATGGAGTATTTTCCTTCTACGTTGGAAATTGCGTTTTTTGTGGTGCCTTCGATAGAAACAACCACCCCGGGAAGCGGTTCGGTGGTTTCCCCATCGGTGATTGTACCGCTAACTACATTCTGGGCACCGGCAAATAGCGAAGTGGCCCCAAATGCGCAGGCTAGAACGATTTTAAATAGAGTAGTCCTATTCATTGGTTTTAGTTTTATTGTGCAAATGCGTATTTAAATCCCTGTTGTTTGTTCCAATCGCCTCTGGTGAAGTCGGGGAACTCAACGGGAGCACCATTATTTTCTATAGAGATGCGAGAAAGCTCTCCAACGCTGCTCCACTCTGCTAAATCATACACATCCATATCCAGAGGAAGTCCATTATTTAGGCAGTAGATAAGGCGGTAATCCATAATGAAGTCCATTCCACCATGACCTCCCACCTCTTTTGCAAGTTCTATCAGTTCGGGAGTTAGAATGGGGTTGGGATATTTTGCTTTGAGAGCCTCTGCCTGCTCTGGGCTAAGTGGCTCATGGCCAGTGATTTCAGAGGCATTTACTTCTACATTCTCTTCGGGGTTGCGAATCAAAATCTCCTCAACGGGATATTTGCCCGCATAACCATCGGTGCCCACAAGTTGATACATTCTATTATAAGGGCGAGGGGTCATTACATCGTGCTCAATGAGGATAGTCTTGCCATTCTCGGTGCGAATAAGGGTGGATGTTTGGTCACCGTTGGCAAAACTCTCGCATGAACCATGCCTTTCGGCATACTGCTTTTTGCCATTGAAAGAATCGGTATCCATGGAAATGAGGGTTTTTAGACGATCTCCTCTGTGGATGTTGAGAGCTTGGCAAACCGGGCCAAAGCCGTGGGTGGCATATACATCACCGCGGTATTTCTGGTTGAAGTCCAAGCGCCAGCTATTCCAGTATCCATCCCAGAATTGGTCTAGATTATGAAGATAGGCGCCTTCGCCGTGGATAATTTCGCCGAAAACCCCAGCTTGAGCCATTGCGAGGGTGCTCATCTCAAAGAAATCGTAGCAGCAATTTTCGAGGATAGTGCAGTGCTTGCGTGTCCTTTCGCATGCGTCAACAAGGGCCCAACATTCTTTCAGGTCGATTGCGGCAGGCACCTCAATTGCGGCGTGCTTGCCGTTATTCATGGCTTCGAGAGCGATAGGGGCGTGATTTACCCAGTCGGTAGCAATATAAACCAAATCTATATTATCCCTCTTGCATAGGTCTTTATAGGCTTCCGCACCCACAAATTGCTCCGGGGCGGCGAACCCGCGGGAAACCAGGTACTCGCTGCAAGCCTGAGTTTTAGGCTCGTCCACATCGCACACCGCAACCACGGTGCAGCCTGGCACAAAGCTTAGCCTTTGCACTGCAAAAGCGCCCCTGTCGCCCACGCCCACAACGGCGATACGAACATTCTCTATCTTGGGCGCAGTGAGCCCTAGGGCACTTTCTTGCCCAGCCGCGCGCTTGGGTATTTGAGTCTTGATGATGTTGGATTTCTCTGCGCAACCCACTAGAGCCGCAATGCAGAAAATGGATAATAAGAACTTTTTCATATTCTAAAAATATTTGCTCTCTTGCTTAAATAAGGCTATAAAGATAAATAACATTATTGTAAAAGCCCAAAGTGAGGAGCCTCCATAGCTTAGGAAGGGTAGGGGAATGCCAATGACAGGCATCAGCCCCACGGTCATACCTATATTGATAATGAGATGCATAAATAGGCAGCTCGCAAGGCAATAGCCGTAGATACGGGTAAAACTCTCCCTGCATTTCTCCGAATCCAGGATAATTCGGGTAATCAGAGCCCCGTATAAGATAATAACAAGCAGACAACCTAGGAAACCCCATTCTTCACCAACGGTGCAGAAGATAAAATCGGTGCTCTGCTCGGGCACAAAGCCGTATGTGGTCTGCGTCCCCTTAAGAAATCCCTTGCCAAATGCCCCGCCGGAGCCAATTGCAATCATGCTCTGGCGCACATTGTACCCGGCTCCCGAAGGGTCATCCTTGATACCCAGCAGCACCTCTATTCGGCTGCGCTGATGGTCTGCCAGCACATTCTCGAACGCAAATTTTGTGGCTCCTACCATAATCACACACCCCACCAGAAGCCCCGCAAATACCCACAAGGCGGTTCTGCGGTCGTGCGATTTGCGTCTGGTATGCTTTAGAATGTAAAGCAGATACACTACCGCCGCAATTCCCACAATCACCAGCGAAAATTCCACCGAAGTCTTAAGGGTCAGCACAAAAAGAAAGATAGCTATACCTATGATTATCAGCCAGATACCAGATAGGCCCTCCCGAAAGAGCATGAACAGCATACCCACGTACACCAGGGCCGAGCCCGTCTCGCTCTCTCCCAAAATAGCCAGCATAGGGAGCCCAAGAATAATTGCAACCTTCAGAAAATCAGAGCGTTGCCTAATGCTAAAATTGGGTTTGCTCATCACCGCCGCCAGTAGCAGTGAAGTAGTGATTTTTGATATTTCGGCGGGCTGAAAGCTCACTGGCCCAAAGGAAAACCACGACCTGGAGCCCTTGTGCTCGGTGCCAAGGAAAATCACCGCAACCAAAAGGAAGGTTACCACTATGTACGCTGGCCCCGCAATCGTCTCCCAAATTCTGGCGTTCACTATAAAGAGAATGGTAATAGCCAAGGTGAAGGCCGTTAGCATCCAAATGAACTGCTTGCCGCTTCTCGAAGTCCACTCGAAGATGGAAACATCCTCCCCTGCATGCACAGAGGCATAGATGTTTATCCAACCGATAAACACCAACACAAGGTAGATAATCACCAGATGCCAATCTACCGTGGATTTTACTCCTCTTTCGACTTTGCTTTTGGATCCCATTCTTCTATAAAATGAGTTGTTTTCATTGTTTGCTCTAGCGGCAGTCTCGCCTCGGAAATTTCACCCCTAAGGTATTTTTCGACCAGAAGGGAAGCAATTGGACAAGCCCAGGAACCGCCCCAGCCCGCATTTTCGATATATCCCACAACGGCGATTTTAGGGTTATCCTTGGGGGCAAAGCAGATGAACACGGAGTTATCCTTGCCATGGGGATTCTGCGCCGTACCCGTCTTGCCACAAATATCCAATCCCTCCACGTAGGCCCTTGAAGCGGTACCTCCGCCCATTCCAACTGTATTGCCGTTGACCGCCAGCCACATCCCATAAATCACCTTGCTAAACTGCGAAGTGTCCACCAGGGTATAATGTTTTTCCTTGTATTTATGGTCTATCTTAAGATGCTCGGAGTCTTTAACTATGTGGGGGATAATATAATAGCCCCTGTTTGCCATAAGTGCGGCAAGATTTGCGATTTGAAGCGGAGTGGCACCAATTTCTCCTTGCCCGATACTAAGAGACACCACATTCGAGAACTTCCAATGGTTCTTGCCATAGTGCTTGTCGTAGAAGGCCGAAGTTGGGATATTTCCGCCCAATTCCGAAGGGAAATCGCTCCCCAGGGGCCTCCCAAAGCCAAAACTCAGCACATACTCCCTCCATTTGTCAAAGGCATCATCTACCGTCTTATACTTCTTGTTCTCCAGACAATCCTTAAGCACATAGCAAAAATAGGCATTGCACGACATCTGCACGGCTCTGGTAAGGTCTAGCGGCGAGGGATGCCCGTGGCAGCCCAGCTTGTGCCCCTTTGTATAGGCATAGCCCCTGGAGCAAGGGTACCTGTCGGAAGGTTGCAAAACCCCTTCCTGCAAGCCTATAAGGCCGTTTACCAACTTAAAAACGGAGCCCGGGGGATAGGAAGCCTGCACCGTTCGATTGAACATCGGCTTGTTGGGGTCGGTAACCAGCTGGCCATAGTATTTGCTGATGTCCGAGAGAATTTCCACATCTATACCAGGGCTGGATACCATCGCCAGAATCTCGCCTGTAGCGGGTTCTATGGCAATTAGACTGCCCTTTTTCCCCGCCATCAGCTCCTGCCCGTATTGCTGAAGATGAGCATCTATGGTAGTTACTATATCCTTGCCCGGCACGGCGTTCTTATCGAAGGTGCCACCGGCGTAGGAGGCTTGTTTTCTGTTTCGGGAATCCCTCAAAAAGATATGATAGCCCTTCTCGCCCCTAAGGTCCTTCTCTCTTGCCGCCTCAATGCCTGTCTTTCCGATATAATCCCCACTGCGGTACACTTCGGGGTCTTTTTTTATATCGTTTGAATTCACCTCCGACACATATCCAAGCAGATTGCCACCGGCGTTGAAGGGATATTCCCTTGAGCTTCGCACTTGCCCCCTGAACCCGGGGTAGGCATATTGCATCTCGGCGAATTTCATGTACTGCTCCACCGGCAGCTGCTTAACGAACTGAACCTCTTGATAGCCAATCTTTTTTCGGTATTTGCGATAGTAGGCCATCTTCTCACGGATAAAGTCTATATCCACATCCAGAGCCTCTGCAAGTGCCAGAGTATCAAAGGCTTTCACCTCTCTGGGAGTTACCAGAATATCGTAGGTTACGTTGTTTCCCACCAGAATCTCCCCGTTTCTGTCGTAGATGATTCCCCTTGGGGCGTACACCGTTTCATATACGTTGGAATTGTTGTCGGCGTCCATTTTATAGCTGCCGTCAATTATCTGGATATAAAAAATCTTGGCCAGAAGCACGGATATAGCCACCCAGAGTCCAATCAGAATAATATGCGAGCGGTTGTTTACCTCCATCTGCGCACCTCCTCCGAAGTAAGGATTTTAACTATGAAGATGGATACCAGCGTACTTACCGCCAGCGACAGTGCGAAGCGAATGAGGTCAAAGGTCAGGGTTCTGGTGCCAGCCCCGTCCAGAGGAATGTAAATCAGAAAATAAAGGGCCGTTGAGAGCAGAATACCCAGTGTGATTTTGGGCGCTCCCTGACGTTCCATGGTAACATCTTCCTTACGGGCAAACATCTCCTCGCCAAAGATAAGGCGGGTAATCCACGAGCGGCAGAAGGCCACAGGCACCAGTGCAACTATGGTTAGCCCCAGTATGCCATGGGTGAAGAAGTCCACCGCAAAGCCGGTTATAAAGGCAATCACCATTGCAGGGGCGGTGCTCATGGTAATCGGCAGGCTCATAATCAGGGCGGGCAGAAAACATAGCACCACATACTGCGTCAGATTGAGGTAGTTCCCCAGCAGAATCTGGGCAACCACCAGCAAAACGTAGATTATGTAGTACTTAGTCTTCATCCTTTTCCATGCTTGCTTCCAGCGATTCTATCTCGCCGCGATTGCGATTCTCTACTATATCAACATAGCGTAAGGCCTTGAAATCCAAGAATAAATCCACCACAACCTGGTTGATGCTTCCATCCACCGCCTTGGCTTTTTCTATTGTTCCCAGCGGGATTTCGGGCGGGTAGAGATTGGAGTATCCACTGGTCCATACAGTATCGCCCGGCACTATCTTGTAGTACATGGGAAGGTCCCTTAGAATGGCCTTGTTGGTATTGATTCTATCCCATTCCAGAGGGGCCACAATGCCTGTTTTGCCGATTCTGGCGCTTACGCTTACCATTGAATTCATAAGGGTTATTCCATAGCTATATTTTTCGCTCACAGCCTCAATCACTCCCACAACCCCGTTGGATGTGATAATACCAGAATGGGGGTGTACTCCGTCGGCGCTGCCCTTATCCAGAATGATATAGTTGTGCTGGCTGTTTCGGCTGATTTTAACTATGGTGGCATGAATGGGATTAAACTCCGCCGTAAGAGTGTCGGTGCCCGAAAAGAAGTCTTTCGCCCCCACAAGTTCCCTGTATTTTCTCAGTTCCGACGATAGGGCGGCGTTCTGCTCCGATAGGGCCTTGTTTTGCTCGTCCAGCGAGAAATAATTGCGCACGCTCTCTCCGCTCTTCCAAAGGGCGGCCATGGTTCTGTGCGTGGCGCGGTTTATCCAGATATTTTGAAGGCTTGCGGTCTTGCTAAGCATAATGACTGCGGCAACCTCCATCAAGATAAAGATTGCCGCATTCAGAATTCCGGTGTATGACCTTCCTTCTCCAGACATTTACCTCATCAGGAAAGGATATTCATCGGTGTGCTTGAGAGCCTTGCAGGTACCCCTGCCAACTGCGTGCAGAGGGTCTTCCGATACATGGAAGGGGATATTAACTTTGTCGCTAAGGCGCTTGTCGAGGCCGCGAAGAAGGGCTCCGCCGCCGGAGAGATAGATACCGTTCTCTACGATATCCGAGTAAAGCTCAGGGGGAGTGGACTCCAGCACGTGCAGAATCGAAGTCTCGATTTTGGCGATGGATTTATCCAGACAGTGGGCAATCTCGTCATGGGTGATTGTGGCCTCCACGGGGTGGGCTGTCATTAGGTTAGGACCACGCACGATATACGGCTCAGGAGCCACTTCCAGGTCGGGAATAACCGCACCAACCGCAATCTTGATTTTCTCCGCGGTGATTTCGCCCACCTTGATGTTGTGCTGCTGGCGAAGATAGTACTGAATGTCGGCTGTGAACACATCGCCCGCTGTACGAATACTATCTTGAATTACCAAGCCGCCCAGTGAAATCACGGCAATTTCGGTGGTACCGCCACCTATGTCCACAACCATGCTACCCTGGGGCTTAAGTACCTCAAGACCAATACCTAAGGCGGCTGCCATAGGCTCGTGAATCAGGAAAACATCGCGCCCGCCGGCATGCTCGGAAGAGTCGCGCACGGCCCTGATTTCCACCTCGGTGGAACCCGAAGGAATGCCCACAACCAACTTTAGATTGGGGGTGAGCAGGCTATGGCGCTTGCTGTTTACCTGCTTGATAAAGCCGCGAATCATCATCTCGGCGGCGTTGAAGTCGGCAATCACACCATCCCTAAGGGGCCTGATGGTCCTGATGCCGGGGTTGGTACGCTCTTGCATCAGCTTGGCCTGGGAGCCAATGGCGATGCACTTATTGCTCTTATTGTCAATCGCAACGATACTCGGTTCGTCCAGCACGATTTTGTCATTCTGGTAAATGACAGTATTGGCTGTACCGAGGTCCATTGCCAATTCTTGGTTCAAAAAAGAAAATGCCATTTTTAATTCTAGGTTTTAAATCACACAAAAGTACGCAAATTTAACTAAATTTGCCCAATAAATCTATACCCATGGAAAGAAAAAAGTATGCTATTTTTGTTGCGGGCGGCAGCGGCACGCGTATGGGGGCCTCTGTGCCCAAACAATTTTTGGAATTGGAGGGAGTTCCCATCTTGCAACGCAGCATACTTAAATTTGTGGAGGCTGTCCCCGATGTGAAGATTATAACCGTGCTTCCCCATGATTTTATTGAGGCCTGGAAGGCAATGAACCTGAGGCGAAATTTCGATGTCCCACAAACCATAGTTGAGGGCGGATTCACTAGGTTCCACTCTGTTCAGAATGCTCTTAAAAAGGTGCCAGACTATGCTGTAGTGGCGATTCACGATGGGGTAAGGCCGCTGGTTTCACCTGAACTCATTCGCAAAATGTACGCTGGCATGGATTCCTGCAGAGCCCTTGTTCCAGTGGTGCCAATAGTTGATACCCTCACTATTTTGGATAAGAGCGAGGATGGTACCCTGCTCGACTCCGGCAAACCGGCCCCCGACCGCAGTAGCGTCTACGCTGTGCAAACTCCGCAAATGTTTCTCTCAGAGGACATTAAGAGCGCCTACACCCTGGCTTACGACACTTCCTTTACCGACGATGCATCTGTAGCTCGCCGTAAGGGGATTCCCATTTCCTACACCCTTGGAGACCGTTACAACGTAAAAATCACAACCCCCGACGACCTCTCCTTCGCAAGGCAGATGCTGGAGTAGAGATCTAGCACCATCGTCATTGCCGGCTTCTCTCTCGTCATTGCCGGC
>Ga0181612_138449_pt1 | contig 14578 bp, 2 predicted proteins | sample HoacroProtozoa21_FD_119630 | JGI IMG/M metagenome (GOLD analysis project Ga0181612, IMG submission 119630) | Hoatzin crop microbial communities from Cojedes, Venezuel. Combined Assembly of Gp0051906, Gp0051904, Gp0051908 | reverse complement strand
TTTTCTTCATTTCCTGACTTTTCCATTTTTTTTTTCATTTCTACTCATGTTTTTATAATGATTTTGAGTCCAGCAATATTACGCCTGTAAGCTGAATTTTCTTTAGTTTCTCCTAGTATTGAAACATATCAAGATTTAATTACCATTTTTCCTTCTGTTTTTCGTGCTATTTGAATCATTAATAATTTAACTTTTTCAGAACATGACCTGTTTTCCGAATGTAGACAAATTTATAATGCTAGCTATCTATGAAGAAAAATAAGTCGATTCTGTTATGCAAAGAGTTAGCAAATGCATAAAGAGGATTGAGTTTCTCTGCAGTATGACTTACATTTCTAACAAGTTCTAAAAAGAGATAAAGTATAATGGGAATAGGAGGAAGAATAATCAGAGGAGCCTTGACGAAGGGAGGGTTTGCCTGGGCTGTCTACTAATATGCTTTAGAGAAGTCAGCATGCACATAGAGAAGCAACACTGCAAGCTGTCCAAAGGGCACCTCTTTTTACAAAATCTCTACAGCAGATATTTCTATATCATTGAAGTCCAGCATTTCCATAGCATTTTAAACAAATCACTAGTCATGCCCCCTCTACAGGTTATGCACCTTATAAATTTAGAACTGACCCTTAAAATTAAGGTCATCTTAGCTAGTCTTCCTTCCTTCCTTCCTTTTGTTCCTTCCCACAGGTACATAGAATAAAACTATTTTATTTTGGTCATTCCCACCAAGGGACAAAGCTATCTGTATTTTAAATTTTTTTAACTGTCATTGCTGAAGAGGTGGAGATGTATATCAATGCAAGTAACATCAGAAGATTGTCAGACAGCTGTTCACCAAAACTGAAGAGCATGATAGAAAAGGCTGAGGAGAGGAGGAGGGGGAGAAGGAGAGAGATTAACCTCAAATTCTTTACTGTCTTCCACACTCGAGACAATAAGCAACTGATTCAAGAGACCGGATTTCAATATTACTGTATATTAGGTGTGAAGGTCATCACATACAGCTCATTGGTAGTCAAATAAAAAAATATTACAGTTTTAGGAGTTACTAGAAAAGGAATAAAGTCAAAACTGGAGTGTGCATAAATACATATCTATGATGTACCCATGTTTTGAATGTCGCAGAACATCAGTCTCAAACACAAATTAAAAATAGGTTTGTTTATAGAATACTTGTGTACAAAGCAAAAAGATTATTGAAGGGATATCTGGCCACCTACCCCAAAGTCATCATTAGACTCATGATACCACTTGGTTTTGAAAATCGTGTTTCATGACCTACTCTTAAGTCAAGCAAAACCACCACACTTGCTGAAATAACTCATTCAAAATACTGTCCCAAATATGACCAGCTGCCAAGTGATACGCAGCAGTGATTCCTAAATAAATTTGTAGGTCTCCTGGACATAAATACAGGGGTGAAACTCTAGAGATCCTTCTACCAGTGACTACTGGAAGCTGAGAATTTATAAAAAAGAATGGGATGATAACCTCATGCAGTTGCCGTATTCTTCGCTATGAACTCCTTATTTGTCAATGTTAGAAAACAGAATTGATTAACTCAGTACAATCTTCCTTACATCAGCATGATTTTATGGAATTACTAAATCAGGAAGATTAAATAGGGCTTACACAACATTCTTAAGTCTTGATTAAGAACAATTTTATTTTATAGATCATTTAATGACAATTGGAACATACCTCAAGAGAATGCAATGGTCTGTTGGATAACTGCAAAGAGCCACATTGACATGAGCTCTTCTTTAAAGGTCAAAAACAGTTGGCAAAATCTTTGTTGACCTGCATGATGTTGGTGTTGTAAACAGGGTTTACTAATATCAGGTGGCCACAAATAAGCCTGGAAATTGGGGAGAGAAGGAGTAAACATCTGAACACCACTTCTTGAGTAGATCAACACAGAAATAGGAGGGCATAGAAGGGTAAGCATAATTTTGAGCTGAAGTATAATTGTTTTCTTATATGGCTGCCAGTCCCATGTCTTTGAAATCTAAAATTAAAACACCGAGGTAAAATAATAAAAAAGACCCAAAGGATAGGCAAAAAGCATGGAAATTACATCTGTATAGGAAACCAGCAAAAACTTCTGTCATGGTCTGGAAGTATTACAAGTCTTGGGGTTTTTTTGTTACTAGAACTTCTCACAGGAAATGAGAAGGATCATGCTAATACTTAGGAGGGAGGACAAGTAAATGGAAGCCATCTTAGAATTCATATCCTTAAGATGTAGATGGCTACAATAAGATGAAAGATTTCAAAGTTGACTATGCTAAATATATTTCTGTAAGCTGAAATCTGTTTAATGCTTAGCCTGGGGCTCACTACACTGATATAGCCACAGAAGGAAGGCTAGAACAAGTAAAGCAGTTGTGCGAGAGGCATCCCCTAGTCCTTCCCATTTCTTCCTGTCTGTTCAAGATTAGCCGATTAAAAAAAAAAAAGGATAGGGGTACACTGTCTCTCCTTAGCTGACATCAAAGACTACACTAGGAACAACGATGTGCAAAATACGGTAGTGATGCATATCAGTTCCCTTTGGGAGGGCTGTACATTATTTTCCCATTTCAGCACTGAAATCAGAGTCCCGGGATGCTTAGCCATCCATGCCTTGTGTGTGATTCAAGAGTGATGCAAAATGTCTACCTCTTTCCCACCCCTTACACTTATCTTCCTTTCTCTCACTCTTAGTAACTCACTCTCCACGGAAGGAGTGTTGCAGAAGTACCACACCCTTTGCCAAAAGCACTGCTGTATCTATTTTTGTTCATGGCAAAAGTAAATAGGTAGGGAAAAATCAGCTAAGATCTCTACAATGATAAAACACTGTCATTTTGATCAAATTCTTATCACAAAAGCAGTCTCCTCCCTTCCAAGAGTTTTGATGTCATTGTGGCTTCAACTTTTCAAAGAATTTCTTAACAACAATTAGTTTCAATTTGGCAAGATATTTACAGTATATGACAAGGCCTTGCCTTGCCTTACATTACTCCTCTAGAAAATGTGATTTATGATCAAACCTATGAGTCACCAGAGTAAGATCTCATTTTTATTCCTGTCCAAATCACAGAAAAATATAACCTGCTATGTTTCCTCTAACCAGCATTTCTGCTTAAAACTGCCAGTAGCACCAGAGTCTTGTACAGATATTTTAGATTGTACAGCTTCCCTTCTTGTTGAAAGGCTGCAATAAAAAGTAACCACAGACAATATTTTAGAGAACTATACCTTCTTGATTTAGTTTATTATATACTGAGCATGATTTCATATGGCATAGAATATCCTGTTTGGCTTCTTTTGGTCAGCTGTCCTGGCTGTGTCCCCTCCCAGCCTCCTGTGAAAATTAACTCTATCCCAGCCAAAACTAGGACACACTATCACATCATAAACTTTTACTTCTTCTGTTGCCTTGACTTTGCCTGGGAAGAGAAGATAAAAGCTCCAGGAACCAATTTGTTAGTTCATTTTTGGTGAAATAGCATCTTTGGACTTTTTGATGTTTCCTGTCTCACACTTTATAATGGCGTGACTATATTGTTTAACCATTTAATTTGCTAACAGCACAGAAAAGATAGAATCACCCTTACTGCAGATGACATTTATATTTATATAAAAAGTCTTCAACTGAGAAAGAAGAAAGAGCCTGCTTCACAGGTTATTTTGCTTCCTCTCTTCTACATGTGTATTAATTCCCTAAAACAGGGGCACCTTTATGATTTTAACTACATTCATATGTTAAAGAAATAAATTCTTACTGTACTGAACTGCAGTTTTGCATCATTTCAGGTGTTTCTTGCTACAAAAGAGAATAAAAGATTGTCAAAATACTTAAAGTAACAGTATTGAGGTCTAATATACGAAAAGATCAAGAGAAAAACAACAATGACATTTATGCATGCGTATAAATCCATTCCTATGTAAGCTTAAATCTGTTAGTAAATCTGCTAAACTGAGGTTTATCATACAGAGAAGTATCAGCAGTGTTATGACCATTTTATTGTACCTCAAGAAAAAATGTATTCTTTTTAATTTGAATTTAATTTAATAATTTGAGAAGATTAAGACAAAAACATTCAAATAAAAGTTTCAGAAAAGCAATGAAGGTAGTGATATAAGTATGATGAAGGAAATAAAATGTATTTTTAGAGCTCTGCAATTTCTACCACCTGTAGTTTCATGCTTTTCTTTCACTTATATTCTAAGACTTAGACATGGAATTGACATTACTTCACCTTGTTGTCAAAGAAAAGCTATATTCAATCAGAAAACTGTTCAACATCCTATGGAATTAAGCTCTGTATTTATAATAGATGTCTCCAGTTATATGCTCCCAATAAAACAATACTCCAAAATTCTCTTGAAACATGTTCCCAGTAACACATTTTCTCCTGGAAACACTGATGAATTCAGTCTGAGGCTGCAAACAGAAATTACATTAATCTATCTTGTAGCTTACAGTAATGTATATCTCCTAACCTCCTCATTTATATTTCTACAAATGTCTCATTAATCTGTTATGCCCTGAACCTTTTGTTCTTTATACTGCATGAGAGAAGTGGAGCAGATAAACTATGTGCAGTATATCAAGAGAAAGGAGCAAATTACAATTTTGACACTAAGTGATTCCCACATTTTCCTTCGATGTATTTCTGCTGCAAGTTATCACTTTGGCACTAACAGTTCCATTAAACTTTCACATGGACTTTGTCTCTGTATAGAACTTGTGCAAAGGAAACAAATCATCTGTTACTTTACTCTGTTCAGACTGGTTGCATCAAAGTGCTGTCCCCTGTTTTATACTGGTGTTTTAAATTCTGGAAGAAGGAACTTCTCTGGCATGTTTGTGTTCTCCCTAACACTGTGATTATAGGACTGCTGCAAACAGTCAAATAATATGTACTTACATAGATTTACCTGGATAATGTCAGGAATTATAAGAGATCTTGGTTACAAAACCACGAGAATGGTTATTAGACTTTACACTGCATTTTTTATTATTTCATCTCCAACTAGCAAATGTTAATAAAACATGTCATGTGGCTGGGAGGCTATTAGCACACACCTGCCTGTTTTGAAGCCTGCCGTGTTTATTTTGAGGTGGTGCTGGCCCATATCAGATACAAGACTTGGACTAGCTACAAATGGGTCTGGCAGTGATGATGTTCATGTGAAGATACTGCTAAAGGCGTGAAGTTTTGGAGCAGACTCTTAAGGGAAGGCTTGGTGTTCCTTCACTACAAAGTTACGAAAGATAGGCTGGCAAAAAATTTTTTTTAATATATTACAATGCTGGGATAACATGTCTGATTTTGTTGCACCACAAAAGTTTAAAAGAGATATTCCCATAAGAAACCATTACACTACCTATTACTGTGACACTATTAGTCATCAGTAAAACCTCACTTAATTTAGATAAATAATTTTTGTAATAGTTTATTGTGGTGCTTCCATTAAAAGCTTTAAATATGCCATAACCTCCCACAGTTGTAGATCAATTCCAGAAGCCTCAAAGGAAAGGACTCGCAGATTTATATTCATTGCAGTACAGAATCTGGCATAATTGAAAGTTTTCATGTTTCCACTACTTACCTTTTATTTTCTGAGGAAAATTTAATAATAATAATAAATCCTCCCTGTATACCTGAAAAAAGGAAATAAAAACACAGCATGAAACTCTCTTCGTAACACTAGAAAAAGGCACATAGAAGCATATTATGAACTCGGACTCTCGAGGATTTTGCACATGAGTACACAAGAAGTTGCCATCATGACTGAGAAGCTGTAGGGTGAAAGTGGGAAAGAAAACTGTACTTACCAGTGAAAGGTTACATAAGAGAGGAAATGAGATTTCATCAGTGATGCAAAATTAATTTATAATTGTGAAATGTTGATAATTTCCCGAAGTCTGCTCAAAACACTCCTGTCGAAGACTAGCAGTCCACTGGTTTTCCTCATCTGCATCTAGAAGAATGACTGCAAATGCCATGTCTTCATCTAAAAAAAGCAAAGCAAAGTGGTACAAGCACTACATAACAAAGGAGAATAGAAACTTCTGATGAACCTTTCTCCTTCCTTATTTTCTGCAAAAATGAGGCCTGATATGGGAAAATGTGTCTTCTGTGAAAAGTTTAAGAAAATAGTAAGACACCATTCAAAGTAACTATTTCCAGAATTTTTACAGGTTATTTCAGTTGTCTTTAGTCTTCTGGGGATGATAAGCTTCCTTGCTCAACTGGGCACTGCAGCAGAATAAATTTGGCCACTGATATTCTTTGATGCTATGGGAGCAGCTACACAGATGTCTTGCAATCACAACTGATGTCACTCTATTTGACAATGTCATGTCCAGTGAACCAGAAAAAATTAGACAGCATACAAGTAATTGAAAAAAATTGTGGAGGCATATTGAACATGTACAACAGAGTGTAGACAAGCACTACTCACAAGATCAGATATGATATGTCACTGATCCCTAATACGATGCTGAATGTTCATTGTTCATTGACATCCACAAGTGTTAGAGTCTAATATCAGCTTCTGCAGGCTCTCATCTTTATCAATAACTAATAGAAATCAAGATACTTCAAAAACAAATAACATTGCCCTTCTATAGGGGACACGTAAGTAGGTCCTAAACTACTGGCATGACAGAAAGCATCCCTTTCTATAGCCTGTCCTTAAAGGATGGAGGGAATCCTCCCTTAAAAAGTAACAGGCTTTGTCTTCTTAAAAAGCTATTATCTCCAAATGATGCAACTATACTGCAGGTAGAGGAGACCCATAAACTGAAATTGCAACCAAGAGTTTGAAAGGAGCTGAAGGACAGTGTAAAGGAAATAACCTTTAACTATTCACAGCATCTGAACCTTTCTGTTCAGTTTATTACTGGTTGCTAGTTCACAAGGATGATTAATGCGTTCCAAGTAACTACTGGCAGGAAAGATTAAGAAGATGGATAATCAGGTCCTACACAGGTACAGAAAATCTTCAGGAAACACATCTGGGTGTGAAGGCCATTCATCTGGATGAATACTTGTTTTAAACTATTTCTAACAATGTGTAATATTCCCAACAAATTTCTGTTTACAAATATAACTGCCAACTTATTTTCAAATAGTAATGGAATGCAACTGTAATGCTTTGAATGTCAATGCATTTACTCAGCTATGTAAAATACTCTATCAGATATTCCCATGTACAAGAAACATCAAAGAGGGAAAAGACTTGTGACAGTGTGCTATTACCTCTGCTAGTGCCACACTCTTCTTTCCTAGAAGACATTTATATGTGACTGGCTTACTACGGTTTAAAGTCCCCTTATAGCTAGTTTTCCATTACCTGTTTCCCAGAAATATTTCCACAGTCACATACTTTTATCTGCAAATAAACCGTTATTTTTTTCTGAGCTTATAGTTATTCTAAAGTTTCATCTCTTTAATTTCTTTCCTGATATTCTTACCCAAATTTCTTACCTGATATACCCACCCTATAGCACTACAGCTCTTATCCTGTTGATCCTTTCTCTCTGCACCCTTTGAATAATATCAGGCTCTAATCTTCGCAAATCTAACATCCCATCTTAGAATTTCATTTCAATCCTTTCATGACAAACTGGTCTCCTCCCTTTCAGTCTCTCCCAGTGGTTTCTGTAATTTCTTTGGAAGCTCTCAGCAGAAAATTCCAGATATGCTGTGGCATGAAAGGTGAAGAAATTGCCATACCCCGTCCTAGGAAATACAAGCAACATAGAACTCAATTTACTGGTGCTTGCTCTGACTAATACTCAACAATGACTTAGACTACCGAGTTGTGACCACACCAAGTATGACATAGCAATATGCACCAGTCTGGCCTGTAAAATAAGGAAAAAAGAAAAAAGAAATTTTTTTTTTTAAAAAGTATGATCTGACTATGCAAGCCATAGAATCATAGAACAATTTTGATTTGGTCTTCTGGAGGTTATCTAGTCCAATGCCATAGAAATGTTGACTTCGTAAAGCTGACTTGATAGAGTTATGTCTGCAAAAGCATAAAATACTGATAAATGCCCTAATCTTCAAGACTTGTGATGATATATCCCCTCCTTAATAACTCCAGACAAGTTTGGGTTTTTTCTTTACTATTCGCTTAAAGAGCAGTTATTAACATTCATTCATGGTACTTAAAATTTCTGGAAAAATTTATACACATGGAAGAAATAACAGTGAATAGAAGTAATTTACAGAAAAGAATAAACAAACACAAGTTACTACCTCCTTAATGAAACTAGATATTCTAGAAATAGTAGATACATTAAGATATTAATTTTGCAAATGTAAGATTGTTTAAGGTCGTAAGCATGAATGGTGTCAGAAATCACTGCAACTATTTTCAGTATGCAACGTTAAGCATATGCTTACATTCTTTGATGGAGGCAGTGTACTTTCATGAGCTGAAGCTTGTATCAGATACAAATAAAGAACTGTAATGAAAGACAGCTGTGAACACGCACTGACCTAATACACATAAAACAGTTTGATTTCTTAATTCCATGTAATAAAATTGTCTAGTTCAAAGGAAATTGTTTAGTTTTGAGGAAAAAAAGGAAATATTTTTGAAAATTTAAGAAATAGGAATGTCTTTGATACAATTTCTTTATTAATCTCTGTTTTTTTATTTGAACATGAAAGTAGCTAAACTGGTTGGAGCTGTTGAAAGAGTAGTGTAGGACACACACAAATCAGGCAGCTATTTGGGAGTCTGACTTTCTCTCACTTCACATCATCTGGCAACAACAGGGAAATTATTGTTTAAATTTTCCTTTTACAGGCTATGCATAACTTTTGCCAGAAAAAGGTGCTAGTTTTTTCTCCATATTGCCATCATTCAAGCTAGGACAGGAAATAAAAGCACCATTTAAACTCCTGAATAATATTTCAAATGTACTGTCATCTTAACCATAAAATCCAGTCCTGGTGTCATACTCCAGATATTCCATCATCAGATGTAACAGATACAGAGAGGTATTTTGAAATAATCAATGAGATAGGTACATAAATCCTACTATATTCTCTGCATTTCTGACTTTGAAAATTTCATAACGCTAATTGAACTTGACAACTTTATTAAAACGTATTTCCATTGGGGGCAGGGGGGGCAGTGTTATCTGTTTTTTTTAAACAATCATTTTGAACACTATATGGAATAAGTAATTGACAATGTTCTGCATGATGTAAGGTCGGATTTAGAAACAATTATCCAATAGTAATATATCTATTCTTGTCAATAGCTGGATTAATGAGAAGTCTGTGAAGCAGTGGTCTTGATTTTTTTTTTTTTTTGAGAACTTACGTGGTACTTACAGATCAAATCACTTAAAAGAAAATCTCACCTGCTTTTTAGAAATGTGGTAATTTCATACAAATCAAATTTCTGCAAAGCACTGTCAACCAACACAGTACATACAAGACTGCATCAGTCTTAAGATCTAGACATTCTCATCTTCCAGATGGCTAACTGCATTCTGCGCCTTACACTCGCTTGTACAGAGTCTCATATGTGAAAACATATTCGTGGAATAGTTCCTCTGCCTCAATTACACCAGTCTCAAAATCACTATGACGTTTTGCCCTGCTGTTTCTCCAACAATTTTCAGTTAAATGTGTTCTTATATGTCAAGTGTGTTTTGGAAGTTGAAATATGACTCTAACATTCTATTGTTCCCCAAAATTTCTGATTCACCCACAGAAAGCAAAAGAAAATAACAGAAAAGGATTAAAACAGAACTACTCAACAGAAATAATCTAATAGAGCATTAATTATTAGTTTCCTATTTTTAAATCTGGCCAACTAACCTTTATTTTAAAAGTATATCTTGCAAAATTTGAATTGAACTTCCTCATGACAGTAGTCTTAAACTCTAAGGGAATCTTTCAGGATCTGGATTCTCCATGCTCTGTAAAATGCCTTGCCATCCAAATGAACTGCTCAGGGATCCAAAGTTCAGTTTCATTTTATTTTCAGTTACTCTGCATATTATCATGAATAAGCAAAGCAATTAATAAAAGTGGCAGCCATTCCACCTTTACAAGCTCAAGATAATATGGAATCAGCAGCAAATTCTGTCCTCAGGTTATTGAATGCTTATATGAGTGGATTTTGTAGCTTTCTTCCTAGTATGAAATCGGTACCAGAAAAGGTCTGTTACTGTCCCCAGAACTTTGGAACTTTAGCTAAAGCGGTAGGAGCTCACACATGCCAATGCTCCCAGCCAGATTGGTAGCATACTGACCAGTCTGTCAGCTGTCACACAGATCTGAATCAAATGAAAAAAATATATCAAGAGCTGATCCCCAAAGTAGGTCTTAATTATTTCTAGCATCACTGATTAGGACTGCCTGGCAGGAACTGTAATTAGACATTAGGTTTCTAGAATTTAATCCTTAACATTCCACACCAAGTTTCTGCCTTATGCTGAATTTTTGAGACATGTAACCATCTTGGCCATTTTTTGAGAATAGAACCAAGAGAAATGATCTTGTTGCACATATTAAATATTTTTATTGATTTTTTCCTGAATCCCTCTATATCCACTGGCCCAGCAGTTCAACAGTCTGTGATCCAATGCCGACATCTGATGCATCAAGCTGCATGACCTCGGATAAGGTCTACCATTAAAACTTAGGCTTATAAAAGGATACATAAGAAAGTACATAAGCTAGAGTCATGCAAGATAAGAAAAGTGAAACAAAGACAGAGATGAGATAGTTGCCATAGTAACAGCTGAAGGATTCAAGAGAAAAATTAGAGCTATGAAAAAGCAGACAATGATAAGAAAAAAAACCCCACAAACTAGGAAAGTGAATGATAGTAAAACAGCAATGCTGAACACAGATTGACATTGAACACTGGCCCATTACAGAGAGCAATACAGGCCAATGCCTCCTAATCTAAGACAGACTGGCCAGCAAAATTCATTAGGAGCACATTAATGGCCATGTTAACTAGGCTATGCCCTAGTAGCTCAGTTCTGATTATCTGCTCTTTATTTTAGCCAGTAAATAATTGCTTGTACTCTTCAGTTGTGTATATCCTATTTACATAATTTCTTTTACATGGTAAAAGTTACCAGATCTAAAATAACCAAAAGAGGGAAGGTTACACTGCAGTAGACTCATGCTCTGGAATAAGCTCACAAAATTGGAAGAGATGACATTTTTCCATCAGATATGTTTTCCTAATATTTTTTTCTGATTTCCAATAAAAAGTAACTGTGCATAGTTCAAGCACATTTGGGAAATAAATAACTGTACAAAATAACAGAAACTTTGGTAGCACTAATTAAAGACCTATATATGTCATAGATATCATCTTATAGTCCTAAAGCTAGTGGTAGTGCATTTGCACCTTTCTCATACAGTAAGAAATCCCACATTGCTCCATCCTTTGAGAAGCTATGTATGGCCAGACTGAGATCTCAGCAGAGTATCTGTGTTTTCTACAGCCTCTGGCTTCTGGGTGCAAAATGAGGCTTTGATCGTATATTTAAAAATTACCATCAATGTACTTAAATGAAAAAGTTGTCTGGAATGTGACGGTTACTGACTTGAGTATATTATTTTCTGATGTTTACACTGTATTTTTCACAAAAGCTTCAAAAAATGTTTAGATTTCTCTCTGTGAAAGTGGGAGTTTGCTCCTTCTATATCGAAGTTTTAGGAAGGTTTGGATGAAGCAAGGAATAAGGAGGAAAGAAAATCTTTCTTGTTCTGGCAGTCCTATGCTACTCAATCATCAGAGAGTGCATTGCAATGTTAATATTTTTAAAGGAGCTCAATAATCTTGTGTGCTTCTCTGCTGTGTTATTACAAGCTGCACTCTGTTTAAAGTTTAATTTTAAAAATAATTGTCCCTTATTAAAATCTCCCACATTACATTATTGCTGGTCATGCAGAAAATTGCTTTGCTGCAGGAAACAAAACCATTCAATATAATCACTTCTGTCCTATAGATGAATGAAAATTAGTTTAATCACACTGCAATGTCTTGGAAGGGAAGTATTTTGTTTACTAAACTGAGCTGTGAAGATAAAGAAGAAGAGTTAGTGCTTGTGATTCTCATGCACCTTTGACTACTGGAACTAGGAAGTGATCTCCCAAGTCCCTTTGACATGGTTTCTTCAGCATGATCTGAATCAAAAGGAAAATAGACATTTATAAGCAACAGAACTATGAAAAATGTAGAAAAAACTGAATACGATGATCCCATCTACAAGATGTATTTTTGATATTTCCATTTATGCATTTACGCATTTTTTTTTTTCAGGAATTAGCATGTTGATAGTATAGACGTATAGTATAGTAGGACAAAATTACATCTGGCTTTTTTCTCTTTTTTTACCGCAGGGTTGATTAAAAAAAAAGAAAGAGCATGAAACATGCCTCAGGGCAGAAAATGAAAATTCTAAACTAAATTTCTGCTTTTTCTAATACTCTATCAGTCTGAGAAGTTTTTGTATTACCTGCAGTAGGTGCCACAGGAAGCAGTAATATCACTTAAAGAAACTGAAAATTATAATACTACCATATAAAAGATTTGTTTATTTCATCCAAGAGAAAGTCATTTTTATGAAGTCAAGGCTGATTTTTCAACCTAGTTTTACCTTCCTCCACCATAATATTGAGGCTGGAATTTGCCACGTGTCTATCCTTCCTCTACACTGACCTACTTCACAGGCTGGAGAAGAATTTGGTTGGAAATAAGAAAGCTTTAGTGAACAAAGATCCTACATGTTCTACAACAAATGTCTCATTTGGGCACATATATTAGAGCTGTGAAATCTGAGGGAGCCAGTAAATAATGCTCACATGAAGGGGTACCATTCACATGTGCCTAGTCAAGCTGGAGGAACAGGCTGACAGGAAATTCATGAAATTCAGCAAGGATGAATGCCAAGTGCTGACCCTGACAGGAGGCACCAGTGCAAGGACATGGGCTGGTGCCTGCCTGGGTGGGACCAGCCTGCAAAACACTGAAGTCTCTAGATTTTTTATCCCAATAGCTTTGTCTAAGGTTATTGAATTGAAAACAAGTACACCCCGCTGCCTGCTGATGGGTGAAAAGCTTTAGCAGTATACTAAGCAGATTAATGAATACACAGTACGATCTTAGCTAGTACAAGTCCATTGGCTTTAGTGAAAATTCAGCAGAAGTATTTCCTACCCATGGACAATATAGTGGATTTCTCAACTCTTGGAATAAACATCACTGAAGAAAGAACAAATGCTCTTTCAGGAAGGATTTGAAGGGAATTTCAGATTTTATAGTTTCTGTATGTCTAGCTTACCTTCTCTCAGTACTTTCAGTCTCTGTGTCCATTGCTGGTAGCTAATGGAAAACCACTAGTGGATGATGGGTTGACTGCACAGAGGTGATATATAAGGAAAAAAGGTATCCACATACTTTGATGCACTGGCAATATGAATTTGCATCAAAATACCTTTTAGATGTACTATTAATACTTCCAAAGATGCATATGGAAAGAGTGAGACCACTAAATAGATTATTATGCAAAGGTAGGTTGTACTAACTCCCTCTAAGATACTTAAGCATCAGATTGATTATAAAACCTAATGATAAAGTACACTTAATAGGTTTTGAAGAATATTCTTTCAATAAAATTTTAGGGGTTCAATATAATGTGACTGCTACCTCTCAATAAAATACTACTAGAATTTCTGTATTAGCACATAATGGTTGAGAAGTTTTTAGTTATTTCAGGGGAAATTTAATATTTAATATGAATATTTTAATGTTAAACCTGGCACATTATTGGAGAGGCTGAGACCAAACTCATTCTTATTACTAGATGATTGCTTAGTCGATTCCAGTAGAATTTTACTCATTTGCATTGGCTCCAAAAGTCATTGTTAATTTAGCCTGTGTTAGAGGACTAAGCTGTCTGTAAACCAATCTTTTAAAAAATATGTCATCACTTCGTACTATGTGTTTTTCGTCACACTAAATGTGTTTATATTTGCTATTTAGGGAGTATCATTACTTACCAAAGGCTTCGTTCTTCTCTAATGGAAGACTGTGCCTATACATCATGCATAAGAGCAAAGTTTCTTCAAAAAGTCAATGTAATAATCCTAGGAGATTGGAATCATGTTGGCATGTTTAACTCAAAGCCTGTTGAAATACAACCCAGATGAATCACAGAATCATGGAATAACTCCAGCTGGAAAAGACCCTTAAGATCATTGAATTCAACCGTTATCCTAACACTACCATGCCCACCACTAAACCATGTTCCTAAGCTCTGTGTCTATACATCTTTTGAGTACCTCCAGGGATGGCAACTCAACAACTTCCCTGGGCAGCCCGTTCCGATGCTTGACAACCCTTTCCAGTGAAGAAATTTTTCCTAATGTCCAATCTAAACCTCCCCTGGTGCAAGTTGAGGCCATTTCCTCTCATCCTGTCTCGTTATTCGGGAGAAGAGACCAACACCCACCTCGCTACAACCTTCTTTCAGGTAGTTGTAGAGAGTGATAAGGGCTCCGCTCAGCCTGCTTTTCTCCAG
>Ga0181612_119129_pt1 | contig 14578 bp, 8 predicted proteins | sample HoacroProtozoa21_FD_119630 | JGI IMG/M metagenome (GOLD analysis project Ga0181612, IMG submission 119630) | Hoatzin crop microbial communities from Cojedes, Venezuel. Combined Assembly of Gp0051906, Gp0051904, Gp0051908 | reverse complement strand
CAGGGTGAGGGGGGGTTCTGCCCCTCTGCTCTGCTCTGCTGAGACCCCCCCAGGAGTCCTGCATCCAGCTCTGGAGCCATCAGCACAGGACAGAGCTGGAGCTGTGGGAGCGGGGCCAGAGGAGGCCCCAGCAGTGATGCGAGGGCTGGAACCCCTCTGCTGGAAGGAAAGGCTGGGAGAGCTGGGGCTGCTCAGCCTGGAGAAGAGAAGGCTGCGGGGAGACCTTAGAGCAGCTGCCAGTGCCTGGAGGGGCTGTGAGGGAGCTGCAGAGGGGCTTGTGACAGGGGCCTGAAGTGATAGGACAAGGGGTGATGGCTTTAGACTGAAAGAGCAGAGATTTAGGTTAGGTATAAGGAAGAAATTCTTCACTCTGAGGGCGATGAGGCCCTGGCCCAAGCTGGCCAGAGAAGCTTGGTGCAGGGGTTCACTGGCAGGGTTCAAGGCCAGGTTGGACAGGGCTGGGAGCAGCCTGGGCTGGTGGAAGGGGTCCCTGCCCATGGCAGGGAGGGTGGAACTGGGTGATCTGTAAGGTCCCTTCCAAGCCAAACCATTCTATGAGTCTATGGTTACCATAAGATTGCTACTCTGTCTCTCATTACAGAATAGTACAAAGTCAGGTGCCTCAGCTATTCCAGTGATTTTCTGTTTTGCCCATTCTTGCACAATAAGCAATTCGACGCATTGCTCTACCTAATCCTGTGTTCCTTTCTGACACAAACAGTCAAAGATGCTCTGTGTGCTGCTCTCTGGCCTCTCAGGCTTTGGCATTCGTTTCTAAACCCTTTCTTTCTCAGTAAGACGCTTCAGAAGGCGCTTAACAAAAAGCACAGCCTGACATGCTAAGAGCGACGTGTTGCTCCAGCGCTGACGTTGTCAGAAAGGAGAGAGCGGGGCTGAGGCAGCTCTCTTTTGTAGGATGGTCATCTTCAGTCTGTCTGCTTGCCCTAAGAGGATGCGTTTAAAACTGAAGAATTTGTCAAAACTTTGTGGAGATGTGTTGCATATTGCTTAAGAAATGGAAACTTGCAGCCTGTCCCTTTCACTGAAGGATGTGAAAATGTTTAGCAATTACTCACTGAAAACATAGGATGGAAATGTCGCAAATGCAAAAACATCTCCAGGAGATCCTGGAGGTATTTGATATTCCTCTGTTTCTTTTTAATTTCAGGGACAGCTGACCTACCACTAGTTTTAATGCCTGTGATGTGTCAGAACTGTATTGGTATCAGTTCCTGGTGGCTTCTTCATCCTCACTTTTCTGTGTGGCTGTGTTGCTTTGTTTCCTCCTTGTTTACATCCTAAACTGAGTTTTTCCTGAAGCAATGAATTTATGCTATTCTCGAGTCACCAGAGTGATGCAAGCCCTGCTCTGCTTCAGTGTGTTGTACAGCACAGGTTGATTGAATGACACACTTCCTTGGGGAAGCACTAACACTGTGTTTCAACCTCATTTAAGGAAAATCTTTTATTTTTCACGTTCTTTTTTCAAAAACAAGTTGTTCTGTGAAATGAAACCTGGTTTTCAATGCCTTTGTGACCCAGTCTTTGTGTCTGGCAGTCACATTCTCTGCTGGCTAACAAAATTAAAGCTTCTATTGAAACTTCTCCCTGTATCAGGCACTCCTAATGTCTGTTTTCAGCGCAGATCCTTTTGTGCTTGGGAAGGAGCGTTCGTGCGTTTCAGCCTTTGAAAAGAGAATTCTAGCATTTCCTCTCCTCCACCTGGCTACCTGTTTTAATAAATCAGGAGGAAGTTACTAGCTTTAGGGCTTACATTGCTGTAGTAAACTCGGATGAAAACAGCTGGCAGGATCGTACGGGGCCATCTCACAGAGACACACGGCGGCACTGTGACGGCATAAGCCTTGTTGGCTTAGGGAAGTGGGTAAGAAATGCTTTTCAGAGGGAGGAAAATTTGTAATGCCTGGTCTCTCAGCCGTCAGCGGAGAATTTATCCACACAATGCTATTAATACCAGCCAAAGGGGAAAAGAGAAGCTTCATGTTAAAATATGGAGTTGAGAAGTGGCAGCAAATCTTTAAAACTATGATTTCACATATTGAAGTTCTTTGGAGCTGTATCTGTTGTGTGGGTGGACTCAGTCTCCAGAGAAGTCTGTGAGCAGGAATCCTGGAGGTGCAAGTCTCTCTCCCCGAGTCCTACAGTGCCGTGGTTTGTACAGATGAGTACTTCTGAAAGTGCTTTGTAGGAAAAAGGAATTGCTTTAAAGAGAGAAAACTGCATGAGCTGTATATAAATGGTTGTGCATAGAAAGAGAAATGGGTGCATCTGGAGTGTTTGGGGACTTAGTTTTGGTTCTGAAAAGATCTGGATGCTGGTTTAAATCTTGAGCAGCCTTTGGGGGATCTCAGAGAAGCAGCCTTTGCTTTCCCTTGTGCGGTCAGCAGAAGAAGGAGAAAGAGGGAAAAAAGCAAAGGAATAATACAGAGAAGTCTGGCTCTGAAAGGTTGACTTTTCTTGTGTGTCTTCCTTTTAGGTAGTTTTCTTAGGTGGCATAATTGTTTTTATTTGCATTATAAAAGCAGAAAAACAGAGTTACATGGTAAACCAGCAGCAGAGTTGGGGAGAAAAAAACGATCTGGTTTGCCTAATGTCCTATCCATTAGCTATTGCTATGCGCGCAGTATCTGACTACCATCTGCTGTTAAATGTAAGAAAACAAGCGATAAAAGGAGTGACATGTTATAAATTGCTAATAGAATTTTGCTGTAATTTGGAGACTTTTAGAAAGCAGAAGTCTGAAATTGAAGACAGATCATTTGACAGGAAGAGAACCCAAACACATTTTTTTTTCCCTCAATAAAATCCTAAATGTTCTATGTGAAAATACCACCGTGCTTCCCTAGTGCAGCTGCTTTTCAAATGCGTAAAGTTCCCTTTCGGTCCCAAGAACCACTTCCATCGTGTATTGCCTCCCCTTACCGAGAGTGCAGATCTCTTAATAAAACAACCATTGCAGATGTGTTAGAGCAGATCTCTTAATAAAACAACCATTGCAGATGTGTTAGAGCAAACATTAACTATATACTTTTTTGCTCCTCGGTCTATTTTCTCACTGTCATTGTTACTGTCTCCAATTTATGCTGCTAAAATTATATTTAAATTTTTCTTGCACTAGTAGTATAGAGTTTCAGAAGTGGTCTTTAAGACCATTAAAAATACTCAAGCAATGAATTAGTCATAATGTCCTAAGGAACAAGAAAAAGACAAATTATTAGACCAAGAACAAGCAAAAGACTAATTATTAGAAAGTTGGGGACTTTTCAGAGGGAACAACAACAAATCAATTATGATATCAGCATGAAAGCAGGAGACGGCCTGCTCTTCCAGGGTATCAGCTCTGTTAACCAACTAGTTGCAACTACAGAGTATTTTTTGGTCATTCAGTCAAAAAAGCCTATGAAGGCACCAACTAATGAGCTGTTCTGTGGGGTTTTTTAAGTAAAAAGCCTAAATAATCCTTTGCTAATACCTTTGAGGCTCTAGAACAATTCCAAATTTACTTGGTTTTTAAGTATTTCAGATTTAGTTCAGCTAAGCATTCATGAAGGACTTTTCAATCCTTAAATAATTTGTGAGTAGTTATAAAATGTTGTTAAATGATCCAGTTGTAAGGGGAAGAGGAAATATTCAAAATTCATTAGTAGATAATTCTAGGAGTAATGTTTTATTTTTTTTTTAAAAGAAAGGGACGGTGAGTTAGTGAAGTTGTGGTTCCAGTAACCATTGCAGTGGTTTTGAGTTTTGTGCTGTGTACATTCCAGACCCATATGAAAACCATTTCCATGTTGACACAGCTGTTGTCCAACTCCGTACCCGCTGTTTTGCCTCAAGTTGTTTTGGAGAAAAGAGAAGGTAGCATTCATGAAGGACAGATAAAAAGCAGTGAACTGTGCCCACCCTTCAGAAAGCCAACAGCAGCCACAGTCGGTGCGCAGCTGGCGTCTGGCGGCTGCGGGGAGCGTTGGCTGCTTACAGCTCTGGGTTATAAAGCTCTGAAGGAATGAACTGCTGCCGGTGGGAGATGGAGGAAGCTCTTCACGTGGGCTGGAAGAGCTGCTGAATCGAAAAATACCCTTATAGCCTGTCCCAGCATTGCATCCTCCCAATCCAGGGTGAACTTCTAGCAATTCCCCAAACTTTTTATCCGTAACCTTTGCTAATCCAGAGCTTGCTCAAACTGAGGTAAACTCACACTCTTGTGGTCATCCATAGCCAGCCTTCGCGGGCACCAAGGCAGAATGTGCTAAACTGCATCAGCCGGTAAAATGGACGATAGTGTGCGCCTAGGAGCTATGAAGAATAAAAACTTTGAGTTGCTGGCGTGGTCAGTGGAAACAGCAGTGCCTCCCAGCACGGTTCAGAGCCACGTCTCTACAAAGAACAGTGGTGAAAGTGAAGAGTTTGTTCTGCTGTGTTGATGTCTGCCCTACGCTGTTCAGAGCCCGGGGAAAGTCCACTGCCAAAGGGTCAACCAGAGGCAGTGACGGGGGCAGAGAGTGGAGGACAAAGGACGAGGTGAAACGGAGCTGGGAAGCGGGCAGGACCCAGACGGGCTGTTCGGCTCCTGCTGGCTGGCAGGAATTGTAGCTGAAAGTTCAGCAGCATCGGTCTTGCCGCAGTTTCACGGTTACTCCTCGCAGGGCCTCCCGCTGACCCCGCGAAGAAGAGCTTCCCCCTGCCTGGTTCCGTAGCTGCCTTTCACGCCCTCAGTGACGGGCTGACTCTCACGTATATAGTGCACAGCTGAACATTTACAGATTAGAATGATGTAGTGGGTTTTCCTCCTTTCCTCTCAAATGTGGCGGAATGACTGTATTTTTCACAAAATCCCTCCAAGGTTCTCTGGCAGAGAGGTAACCTTTTCTAGCCAGCACCTCCACTGCTGATCGTCTATTTCTCCAATAATTCTAGCGAAGAACACTTGCAATGTCTGTTAGACACCGCTGCAGCCAAGTGAAATAACTCTTCCCATTTGGCCAGCAGGAATATTTTACTCGTGTTCTAGCAGTCTGTGGTTTTGCAGCCTGGTGACATATTGCAGGGGTCAGCATGAGGAAAAACAGATGTAAGTCTTTCACATTTACCCTTATGCTGGTGCTCAGTTTTTAGCAATCTCTTCTTGAGAAACCCATTGCACTTGGCAGCTCGGGTGATTCACTCCGTGGTGTGAACGGAAACGGTCACCGCATCACCCCTGCGCTTTGGAATTGCTTTGGAGCGCCTATTGTTTGATTATATTTTTATACAGGGTTTGCAGAGTTATTTGTAATCATAGCGCTGGACGCTACAGGGTGACAATTTGCATCTAGAATCTCGCTCTCTGGGAGCAGAGAGAGTGTTTTGAAGAACAAGATGCCGTGGTTGCATGTAGTCGCTAGTGTTAAAGGGAGGTGGTGGTTTCTTCTCTAGCAGACCTCCTGTATCAGGTGGCCTCGAGCACTGTGGTTTTAACAAGATTTCCATTAGTTGCCTTCTGCCTTTAAAACTGTAAACCAGACGAGTTTGCATTGTTTCTCTCCAGTTTTTCTCCGTTTATTTGGGTATGCTTTTTCTACCTTTGTTTGAACATTTTGACAAGATGTATTTCCTTTTAAATTTTAAAGTTCCCCAAAGGAGCAAGTTGGCTTTTATTTTCAGCCGATTAAAAAATCCTCAGTGGAAGAGCAAAGAATATAAAACAATAATATGGCCCTGTAATGGCCCAGAACCGAGTGTCGCTGTCCCAGAGACGGTGCCCTTGGGGCGGCGTTGGTGGCAGGCGCTGCTGGCCCCCGCGAGACTCCCGCCTAGGAGGGGTGTCCTCTCTGCCGGCCCCGCTGCGCGGAGCTCCTCCGAGCCAGATACGCCGACCTGCACGGCCGTGGTCACCAGGGGAAATCGGGGATCTGAGCGTAGGCTTGTTAGCAGCTACAAAGAAAGGTACTGGAGAGAAGGTTCACCAGTGATTGCTAGCGATTGCTGGAAGTGTTCGATATAGAAAACACCTTAAAAAACAAAGATCTGTTTGTGCAAGGTCGAATAGAATTTTTTGTTAACAGAAGTGATAACTACTGGAATCTTCCTGGGTTCACGCTAAGAAAAAAAGCAGCATATGAAATAAATATATGACTTTTTCCATTTTTGTGTTTTTGAGTTGAACATCTAGAAATTTAACTAGATATTTTGGTTCTGAATGAACAAGTCCTGCCTGCGCTTTCTCTTGGTTTCATTGGATGCTTCCAAGACACAGTCTGCACCCCTGTACGTGCCATATCGTACTCAACACTATGTGGTCGGTCAGTTGCTGTTGGTCCTCCAGGTCCTGCTCTGAGGCCACTTCTGTTCGCTGGAAGGCCTTGATCGCTTAAGCTGTTATGTCTTCTCTTGGCTTTCATTGTTATTCGTTATTATTTTATATCTACAGCACCAGAAATAAGTGTAAAACTTACCAGGCAAATACAAGAAGGAGCCACAGCTAAGGCATCTTGCCCTAAAATCAGATGCAACTTGAAAAATGAGTAATAGAAACGGTAGGGGAAACAAAGGAAGGGTCTCACAACCACGAGTGTGAATCCTCAGAGGAACTGCCTGCACTGTGTGGTGATAAAATAACATAAAAATACAGACTGTGTATATATGCTGTGGTGACTTCTTTTTGTCAAATGAGCTCACCCACCCACCCACCTCAGAATTTTCTGTTTCCTTGTCTAAGTTAACCAAAACCCCTGACACGCCATTCAAGAGCATTCCCACATCAGCTTTTATTTTAGGTCAAATATCATATGTTAATTTGTAATGAAGTTGTGTACCGGTGAACAGCTCTCGGTTTGTTATGAGCGTCGTTACGGGGTTCGTTACAGCCGGGGGCTTGGTGCAGTGTACTGAGTGTGCGTGGTCATTAGCAGCTGAAAGATAACCCCTTGATAAGGATGCTGTGTTACTGAGAGTGGTGAACGCCTACGTGATTCACATCGAGACATGGCAGTGCCCTGCCTCTAGACCTGCATGCTATGTGGAAGTAGATCCTTGCAAGCAGAAGAACCCAACCCTTTTCCTTCTGCTGTTGATCTATGCGTTTGTAACCGTTATGTGCCTTACCTCGGAAACCAGCGTATGCTAATTCACTGGAGTAAACATTCTCAAATCTGTTGTTGTAAAAATTTAGGGAGTTTGCTGATAATTTCAAATCATGCAGTCAGGGAGCGGATCCCCTTCTCACGCAGGAATGGGATGTGGTTCTAGCTGTTGGGGAAGGGTAATGTAATCTAGCTTTAACACTGAAGTGTATTTCCAAAGAACATAAAACTAAATTATAAGCTCCCTTACAGTTTATGGGAATGACAATACGTGACAGGCAGGATCAAGCAAAACACTGAAACAGCAAGACAAAGATATTAGGAACCCAAAGAAATGTTAACAGCAAACCATTCATTAACAATTCTTCTTGTCAGCTGCTATCAGTGTGCCGTTTAATTCACCCACTATTTTTCTGTACGGCGTTTGGAAGGTCTACACTGACAGATAATTCTAGACTAATCTCATAGACTTGTCTCTTCATAGAACTAATTATCTCGACAATAAGACAGGGCAGATTTAGCTGGACTCCTGCATTAGATTAACCAGAGACTTAGGGGACTGACAGCAGTATTTGTGAGGTGGAGGAAGAGCTAGCCTGGCCAAGCGCTATGCCAAAAGGGAAACCCGAGGCTGAGCTACTGGAGCGCTCTGGGAGTCGGGGTGGGTGCTGTCTCGCCGTGTTTCTGTTTGCCAGGGTGCTAGCAGACGGAGGCGTGCTGTCCCGAGGGGTGGCGAGGGCACGCGCGGCTGGGGCACGGCCACCCCGCGAGGGGCCCTGCCGGAGCCGTCACACGCGGCCAGCGCTGCCGGACGTTCACCTGCTTCACCAGGTAGAAGGTAGAAACACAGGGTATTTCGTGTCACCAGCTGGGAAGGCAAGCGAAGCCCAGTCACTCTGAGCAGTTTCATACTCAACGGGGGTTTTGTTAGTCCCGTAATAAACTAGTTGAAGAGATATAACTGCCAGATTCTCCAATACTTTTAAATATCAGGCAGGAGTAATTGGTAAAGTTAGAGATGACTGTAAACTATTTGATGTCCATAATCATATGTTGCTTATCCTGGAGAAATTTATCAGCCAGAATAAATGTTTTCTTGTGATAGAAAAATTATGATGTTAAAAATCTAAATATGAATATAAAAATCTGTTTACCTCAAAAATGTCTCTGGTTGCAGAGTGGATTTTCATTCATCCTCTCTGTCCTATGGGTTTTGATGCGTATACAAATTTATTTATCAGCTTTCTGGTTTTGCTTTGTGTTAACATATACGAGAGAGTAATTTAGTGTTGTTTAGTCCAGAGTCTGATATCAAGCAGACCAAAAGAGAGGAGGAGACAAAGAATGGGGAGGAGAATAAGGGAAAGAGATTGGTTACGTTAACCAGAAATAACCAAAATAAGAAATAGCACTGTATTGCATGCATAATCAGATGGCATATAGTAACCAGTGAAGTTTTTCTTTTTTGTGTTTTAAACCCCTTTGTGATATTGTTTTAGATTTGGGTTTGTTTTTGGTTTTTTTCCTGGTTCCACACCAGTGTATGTGTGGATGAAATAATCACATGTTCATGTATGAAGTATATGAATGACAGAAGGGTATTGGTGAAGTCAGTTCATCTCCCAGGACCTCCTAGTTAATTTCTGATTCCTTGAATTTTCTAGCACCAGACACTTTTTCCTTTCCCAGTTCATTCTTCTCTTAATTTATACCACCAGGGGCAGATCCATCTGTCATTCTGTTCAAACATATAAAACTCAGATGCATTTCCCATGTTGAAATTCTGAGGCTGTCTACTCAATTTTAATATGTAACTTAACCAAGGGGTTTAGAGTACGGAGTCTATACCCTATGCAGCGTCCTATGTAAAATATAGCCCACTGAGCTGAAAACTGAGAAGCAAATCCATAGTTGTTCCTCTATCTTCACCTCACATATTTCAGCTAATCTGATCAGCCTTCAGTTCAATTTCCAGCAATAAAGCTTTCTGTATGTGCTTGTACTTACTAATGCTGTTTTTTACATCAAAATGCCAGTCTGCCATATCTTGATGAATCTGTTAAGGTTATTTATATTCATTTGCAGCACCATTTTGGGTCTGACTAGGTTGGCTTAATTTTCTTCTGGCATATATTTTGAAATTTAGAAGTCATTTGTTCGTTAGCAAGCTTTGCAAATGATTTCAGTACTGTGCGGTTCTTACTTGAGAACAGCATGCATGGAAGTAGACTAGAATAAAAGGTTAAAATATGCACATCATGTGGTTTTAACCATACAGTGAATTCAGGTCATCTGCTTTTAATATTGGAAATCAATGCTTAGCATTTACTCTTGAAAAGGATTAATGTACTGTCCTGAAGAAAGATCTGGAGACTTCTAACACGTTCTGGAAATTTAATAGCGCTTACTTTTAAGGCTGTTTTCCAGGTAATGTAGCATTGATCTTTAAGCCATAGAACAACTCTATTTGTATTTTATAACCCTCCAAACGTCTAGCTCACGTGACTGAAAAATCTAGTTGAAGATGACCCTGCTTACTGCAGGGGGGGTGGACTAGATGACCTTTAAAGGTCGTTTCCAACCCCAACTCTTCTGTGATTCTGTGATTTAACTGTACATGTGCACGTTGGCATGCTCAGAGGCAGAGGTGTCTTCTTTCCTGTTGACTGTTGGTGTTAAGGAAACCAGAGCTTATTGCAATCCTGTTATGGGGCTAAAAAGGCATTTCTGAGGGCTGGCAGTCTGGGTATGCTTTTAAGAATTCATCAGTTTGCGTTTTTTGGACATGTTGGAGCTCATGCATGGAAGTGAATTTATGCAGCTAGATAAAGAGAGGTCAAGCAGAACATTAAGATATGCTTTTAAAAGCAGCTTTAAACTATAAAAAGAAAGGGATGAGAAAGAGAAATCACTTCTGGGGGCAAAAAAGGAGGGGAGGGGAGCTGTTTTGAAAAAGGCAGCCTCATCCTTGAAAGGAGCTTTGCTTCTGCAGAGCATGTTGTAGTCTTCCGTGGACATTGCTCTTTTCCTCGGACTGGGTGGTGGCTGTGCTGGCTTTGGCGCTTTCTCTCGGCGTTACTCTTTGGCACATACATTTTTCATCTGTGTCTGAAGCTACGGGATCATTAACTGTGAGCTGCAGATAGATTAGAGTAAGTAACATCAGTCAGATGTGACTGGTAGATGGTGTTCCTCCCAGGGAGACACTTTCTAAACTAAGAGATGTTTCATAGAAATGTTTCATTTTTTCATAAAAGTGAGAAATATAACAAAAAAAATCAATCTGTTTAGTTTTGGCAGGTTTTATATGAAGAAAAACTATACTTAAAATACCCACTATTAAGTAAAATCAGAGAGTTTTCAGGAGAGTTTAAGTCTTCCTGAAAGATAAAATAAATATATAGTTGGACATGACAATTAGGGAGAAAACCACTAAAAACCGCAAACGAGCATTTAATTGTCATTGCACTGCAAGTTTGACCTTCTGGGGGAATGGTCTCTTAAGCATTTGACATGGCAGACATAAAATGAACGAAAATGTTTTAAAATTCCTTTGTCAGCTCTGAAAACAGGAGAGTTTTGTTGGTAGTGGTTGTTCCGGGGCTGAAGCCGGCTTCGTGAAGCGTGAAGTTTATTATTCTCCTGGTAATCAGGGATAGATGGCCGTTCACCTATTACTTCATTGAAGAGCTGCTTCTCAGCTGTTACAAAAATTATTTTAAAGGCCGGCAGATCCTTGGGTTGCACTGTTTGATGAAGAGGTTACTAGTGTCAGTATTAATTTAATGATAAACTCCTGATGAGTTTATGAATTTATTCATGAATTTCTGCTACGTGACAACAGTAGGATAATGGAGGCTATATGTATTATACATAATTTCTTTTACTATCTATTCTTAATCCTCTGAAAAGTCCTGCAAAGCAAAAAGAGCTATACAGCTACAAAGCAACTAGTGCTTCCCAAAAATATCAGGGGTTTTAATCCACTAGTGATATATATGCTTAATTTGGGTTTAGCCTAAACAAATTCTTTAAAATTTCTGGAAAAAACCCCAACCTCTCTCAGCCTGTTGTTGCAGTATCCTTCCCAGCTTAGCTCCGGTGGGCCCTAACGAAGTCCCAGCGATCCAGTACTCCCTCTCAGGCTCAGCAAAATTCCCCCACGCCTTTGGAATGAAGCAGTGTTCAGCAGAGAGCTGGAAGCAGCGGCAGGCATTTTTCAACAATACATCATTTTGTCACAAATATTTCCGGTTTCCCGTTTGCTTCCTGCTGCCGGCACGCTTCTGCGGTGCGGAAAGCTCGTAGCCCATCTCTGGGTGTTAATTCCCATGAGCAGTTGCTTTCTTGTTCGCTGCTCTCGTGGCTACATAAAGAACTTCACTTAATCCTTCACCCGCATCTGAGAGAGGGGGGTACCCCCTCGACTTCAGCACCGCGTGCGTCTGCCTTGCGCCAAACTCGCTCTGCGGCACCTGCTGTGAGCACCTTCCACCCTAACGGAGGAGCAGGCCTGGGAGACCAGAAAAAATGCTCTAGTAAAGTTTTGCACTTAGTGCCACAGTCTTGCCAGTACTGCCATGAGTTTACCGCTGTATCCATATTATATTGGAAAACTGTTTTAGCAGAATTACAGTTTTCTGTTGGCAAAAAGTTACTTTGATGAGAAAACTGATGGTAACTTCAAGCAGACTAAGTTAAATTAGCGAAAGGACTTCTGCTGCAAAAGAGCGACAGAAACATTAATAGCAGGGATTGCTGGTGACTGGATTATTGATAGCAGAGATCTGGTGACTCCGTTAGGAGCATCAAGTCATTTTTTGGCCTGCTATGTCACTAGAATTTTCTGAAGTGGAGCATAGCACTGGCATTATACACCATATTTCTATAATGATGATATACACCTGCTCCAGTATAAGCAAAGTTTTGCTTAGTTCAAGGAAATCCTTAGAAAACCGAGTATGCGTGGCTCTGCTTTTTGGTGATATTTAATTTGTGGGGGATAACTTGGAGCCTCACAGTACAAACTGAGCTCACAGTATGTAAGCGTTCAGATTCTGGGTGACCTCCGTTTGCAGATGTAATCATTCACTGACTTGTCTTATTAATTTTTTCCCTGGGTATGGCAGCGTAGTGGACGATCTTAGACGTAGATGTGAACGGGCAATGTAACCTGCTGCTGTGGAGACTCGTGTTTGCTGAACATGGAACAAACCCTCACGGGTTTCTCTGTTTCAAAATACCACTTTCTATTCCTGTCTGTTGCAGTGTCTGCAAACTGATAAGTGGAAAATGTTCCATTAAAAACGACTTGTCAAATGACCCGTTGTTTCTCTTTTCCCCATGTTGAGACCCTGAATTTCAGTTTCACAGGAGTCAGTGACTTTTTGAAGCTTGTTGCCCCTCTCTGCCTGGCCCTGGCATCCCAGCCCTGGTGGACGTCAGGGCTCTAGACTTCTGCCCATTGAAAGACCTTTGTGAGAACAAGAATTAGATGCAAGTATTGTTTATAAAATGTTCCTAGTTTTCAAAATACTCTACCAGCAGGCACAACAGTGTTCGTGACAGACGTAGGCCCTTTGCTGTGCCCCTTCCCTCCCGCGCGGGGCCCGTTCTTGCTTCTAGCAAGTCAAAACTAGGACATTGGCAGAGGTGTCTGTGGTCAGGGTCCTTTCTCTGCCCTATCTTCTCTTTTCCTACAATAAATAGGTAGGAAAAAAGCAATAAGAAAACACAGAAATGTTTCTTTTCTGTTTCTGGTAAGTGTTTCTGAGATCCTCAGAGCAGTAGAACAACAACTGGTGCCTGTAAGCTACATATTGCTGAAAAAATCTTCTGTTTCCTCTCTTAAACCTCAAGTTACCTTAGGCTCCTCTACTACGAGTTAACTGTGCAGACAGAGAAATGAAGCATCTTTTATGTCATGAATTAGTGGGCTGGTAGGAGAAAAACCACATTACTCTCACTTTTTTGGAAATGCACAGAAGATATGAAATGCTTTTATCTGTGCATGAAATGTGTAAAATAAATAAAACCAGGCCCTATTACAAAACGGCTTAACACACATGGGAACGTTCGTCTTTCTCTGCACCAGTCAGCCGTTGGTGTAGAAGACTTTGTTGTTGTTGCACAAATATTCAGACCTAACCAAGCTGCTAAAAATTCTGTTAGAAGACCTACTCAACAAAAGATTCCTGCGTGGTGAGCCATGAGAACACTTTCACGTCTCTGAGATCAGTGAGCACCACTTAGGTGCTCTTCATGTGCTAGGCTGTGCTGACAGATAAAGTTTGAGGTGTTAAAACATCTTAGTGTTACTGATGAGTCTGTGTTATCTAGTCGAGACAAAGTTGCTAGGCCTGGGCTCTGTGATTTACATCGTCCTCTGTACTTAGAATTTTAGTTTAAATATTTGGCAGGTTTTAAATGGTCTGGTTTTTAGCGAGCAGCAATTGTTATGTCTTGGCATGGCGACATTCATATGCGTGTAGCACTGCCTTTGCTGCCCTGTCTGTGTGTGGCTTGCACACAGCCGACAGCTTCTGTCACGGGCTGCTGTTGGTGAACAACTCGGAAAGGCAGAGGAGGAGATTATGTTGATGACGTGCAATTAAAAGTAAAAACCAGTACCATTTATATATCTCCAAGAGCTGCCTCCTACAATTAAGAGTGTGTATGAGATCTACAGCAGCTACGTCTTGAGACTTCTCAGAGCGTTTTGCATACGTTTGCTGACAGTTTATGCATTTTCCAAGACATAAAAACAGTGAACATTGACTCTTTAGCATAACAGACATTTAGCAGACGCATATTTTTTCTACAGATTTGTTTTCTGCAATCCAGTCTATTTTGGGGTTGATGTATGAAGCATTTAGGAAGACAGATTATTTTTTAAGAATTTTACTCTCTCAACAATGCCAAAAAGAGAAGAAAGTCTCTTCTTTCCACAAATAAGCTGAAGACATATGTCATCAATACCATAAAGAGAATAAGTGAACTCAGAACGTCGTTCATCATTGCTGTTTTGTTTTATTTACCTAAAATACTAATTTAGAACCTGTAGATTAAAGAGGTTTTTTACAAGTATTTTCTGGTCTAATATTTTAGGAGATTTTTGGGTAGGCTGTTAGAATTCAAGTTTCAAAACATTTTTATTTAATTCTGCTTTTCACATATTTTTAGCAAGTACAAAATGTGTTCTGGCCTAAAGTGTTTTTTTTTTTCTGGGTTTTTTTTGTTCGATTTTGAGTCTCTTGAAATACTTTGATCAAACTTCTTTAGCTGTTTCTGAGTTTTGAGAAGGATAACACATTTTATTTCTTTAGAGGATTCTTTCCCAATTTTTTCTCTTTTGCTTCGATGACTCCTGAATGCTTAAATGTCACTGGAACCGCTGGTCCAGCCATTGCTGGATAAAGCTGAGAGTACTTGTAACTGGCTCTACACTTGCTGTGGCTTTGGCCAAGAAAGCAAGTTTGCCTCCGAGAACTTAGTGCTTT
>Ga0181612_166102_pt1 | contig 14579 bp, 11 predicted proteins | sample HoacroProtozoa21_FD_119630 | JGI IMG/M metagenome (GOLD analysis project Ga0181612, IMG submission 119630) | Hoatzin crop microbial communities from Cojedes, Venezuel. Combined Assembly of Gp0051906, Gp0051904, Gp0051908 | reverse complement strand
TATGGCGCTCGTGGGGAATGGTGAGCGACTTGCAGCGCGACGGCATAACGCTCTTTCACGGACTGTCGGGCGAGCTGCCGCGAGGACTGAGGAAAGCTGGCATCAAGGGCGTGGTGACGATTCACGACCTGATATTTCTCCGGCATCCTGAATACTACAAGCCGATAGACCGATGGATTTATGCGAAGAAGTTCAGGCAGACCTGTCGCGAGGCCGACTTGATTATCGCCATCAGCGAGTGCACCAAGCGCGACGTGATAGAGTTTGGAGGTGTGGAGGAAAGCAGGATAAAGGTGGTCTATCAAGACTGCGGAACAGCCTTCAAACGACGTGCCACCGACGAGGAACGGCGTGAGGCCCGCGAGACATACAGGTTGCCTGCGCGATATATCCTTCAAGTGGGTACTATAGAAGAGCGAAAGAACGCGCTGCTCTCGGCCGAGGCATTGCGCTGGCTGCCCGCCAATGTTCATCTCGTGCTGGTGGGTCGTCCTACGAAATACGCCCGCCAACTGGTGGGTCGCGAGCGTGTTCATCTGCTGTCGGGCGTGCCTTCACGCCTGTTGCCCGCCATCTACCAGCAGGCCGAAGCGTTTGTCTATCCCTCTCGTTACGAAGGTTTTGGCATACCGATAATCGAGGCCATTCACAGCGGCCTGCCCGTGGTGGCGGCAACTGGTTCGTGTCTTGAGGAGGCCGGCGGACCACATTCGCTCTACGTTGCGCCCGACGATGCCAACGGCATGGCAACGGCTGTGGCCCAACTGCTTGAGGGTGACAATTCGGAGCGAGTACGTCTGTCGCAGGAATACGTAAAACGGTTTGAGGGTTCGCGCATGGCGCGCCGCGTCATTGAGCTTTATTCATCCGTCGCTCAATGATTTTCGCCACATAGACAAACTGATAGAAACCGGTGTTTATCGAACTGACGAGTCCTGGCAACCCGTCGCGCCATCCGCCTTTCAGCACATAACTTCTGAAGAATCTCCAAAAGGGTCGCCACAGCAACGCGCCCCATCCATAGTGCTTGTCGGCGTGCTTTTCCACCTCGCCGTCGGTATAGTTGTTTGTTCGGCGGACTATGTCGCGCATGGAGTCGTTGGAGAGATGGATTAGGCATACGTTTTCAAGCCGCTTGTCTATTCTTTCGGTTCTGCCATTTACAGTTGGAAAAGTGTGAACGTATGGCGGCCAGACAGTGCCTTCTCTTACGAAGAAACGCAACTGATAGTCGGGCCAGCTGGAAGTCATCCAGCGTCCAAAGAACTGGTTGCGGCGAGGTATGTACAGACCTTGCGGGGCGTTGGCTATAGAAATTGTGTTATAGAGATATTCGCGTAGTTCGGGCGTTACGAGTTCGTCGGCATCGACCACCAGCACCCAATCGTTGCTGGCCGACTGTATGGCGAATGTTCGCGCGGGTTCAGCACTGATGGCATCTCCTTTTGGGAAGGTCACAATCTTGCAGTCATGTTGGCGGGCAATGTCAAGAGTTGCGTCGGTGCTCTCCATGTCGCAGACCACTATTTCGTCGAACTCGCTTACCGACTTCAGAACCTCGTCAAGGTATTGTTCGGCGTTGTAGGTGTTGATTACCACCGATATTTTCTTCTCCATATTTTGGGCTTGGGTGGTTTAAGGTTCTTCGTTCCATATTTTAGGCATTTTCACGTCTCTGAATATGGTCAGAGCACGTTTCAGACGGCTTCTTGTAAGGTCTTGTTTCAATTTCGACGTTGCTTCTATGGTCTGACCATAAGGTTCGCCGCGATGAAGCACGTCGCGCATGAACGATGCCGACGTGATGCCCCATTTGCGAAGAAACTGTGTGCTGCCGTCGTTCTTGGTTATGCGGCCGGTGGAGCGTGCCTCGAAGTGGTAAACCCTGCTTCGGCCCACCCCTTTGAACAGTCTTATTCCTGCCACCCACAGCTTTGCAGAGAAGTCGGGGTCGCTATACATTCCTGGCGAAAATTCGAGACTGTAGCCCCCCACCAAGTCCCAGATATCGCGATGGACCACGTTAGGAGGCCAAGTGGCTCCCTGCCAGTCTTCGTGCTTCAGCGATGCATATTCGGAGAGCAGTCGCTTTTCGTCGAAGGTGTAGGGCGACTCTCCGTAGTTGGCAGGCGCGATGACACTTTTGCAAAAGAAAGGTCGGGGCTGTATAAGTGTCGATGAAAGGAAGAAACGATTGTGGCCTATCTGCTCAATTTCCTCAGAGAGAGCTACGTCCCAACCAGGGCAAACGTACATGTCATCGTTCATGTAGAGAATATATTCGGTCTCAACGAGCGGCCGCAGTCCGTTTAGCGCCAGACAGATGCCTATGTTCTTTTCAGAGTGTATGTGCTTCAGTCCCTGCTCTTTCACCCATTTGAGTGTCCCGTCGCTGCCGTCGTTCACGTGAATGATTACCTCGTGGTTAGCCGCTGAGTTCTCCTGTATGCTTCTCAAGCATAGTTTAAGAAACTCAAGATTGTTCCAAGTAGGAATGAGAATAGAAAATCGTTTCATCGTAGTATAGGATTGGGGTCGGTTTCTTCACTTTGCGCATCGAATAGCAATCGCCTTACAGTTTCGCTATCTCTTCAGAGGAAAGTCCAGTCATCTCTTGAATGCTGCTTTCAGACATTCCTTTTTCTTTCATGTTTCGCGCAACTTTCAAGATACCATCCTCCCTTCCCTTCTCTAATCCTTCCGCATACGCCTCTTTCGTGGCTAATTTTTTGGCGGAATCAATCACGTTGTTCATGTCGCGGAAAACCTTCAGACTCTCTTCGTAGTCGTACATCTCGGCCTGCGTGAACTTCGCCACTTCTGCTTGCTCGAACAGACGCGTGAAGACGCGCTCCTGAAGGGCGGCGGGACGATCCATCAGACGCGAGAGGTTGCGGAGCACGAACATCCACTTGTCGAACATTGTCACCAACTCGTCCTCTGTCTTGTTGAACTTCGGCACTTCAAGATAGATGTAGGTCAGTTTGTCGTAGAATACGTGCTTGTCGGCCGTGTCCATCAGTTTCACCTCGTGATGGTAGCAGTCGGGAGAATATTCGTCTTCGGGGAACACAAAGTTGAGAATGCCGACGGTATAGACGCTCTCCAACCGGAAGTCCCAGTTGCCGCGCTTGCCCTGCTCCTGAATCGGGAACGACGAATAGAACACCGTGCGGTCTTTGAAGAACTGCTGGTAGGCCTTCTGCATCTCAACGATGAACCGCTCGCCCTTGTCGTTCTGGCAGTAGACGTCGAACACGGCACGGCGGTCTCTCTCTCGGCCGCCCAGCTGCTCACTGTTCAGATACTGAATGTCGGTGATGTTCTGCTCGCCTTGCAGCAAAGCGTTGAGAAAACTGATGAGCAACTCCTTGTTCAGTTCGGTTCCAAATATCTTCTTGAAACCGAAGTCGGTGTATAGGCTCACGTAGCGCTCTCTGTAGTCGGGAAATGTAGTCATAACCAGCGTTTAACAATTCTTCGCTGCAAAATTACCTCTTTTTCGCTATACCTGCAAGTTTTTCCTGCTATTTTTTCATTAAGGAACAGAAGTGGGATTATTTACTCTGTATGACGTAGTTGATTGCCACTCAGTTGGATATTTCGTCCAACATCTCGTAGAATCTCGCTCTGACGGTGTCGTAGGAAAAGAGTTTCACCTGCTCGCTTACATTGGCGAGCGTGTCGGCCTGCCGTTGCTTGTCGCCGAGAAGCGTGAGTATCGCCTCCGCCATTTTCTTCTCGTCGCCCACTGGCACGAGCATCCCTGCCTTGCCGTAGCCAAGAACCTCCTTCGGCCCCGTGGGACAGTCGGTCGATACCATCAGTTTGCCGAGCACCAGTCCCTCAATCAGTATGGTGGGCAGACCCTCGAACTTCGCGCTGTGAACGAGCATCTTGCTGTGTCGCATCCAGACGTAAGGATTGTCGCTGAATCCGAGGAACGCCACACTCTGGTCGAGCTCCAGCGTCGCAGCCAACTCTTTCAGCCGCTGCTCGTCTCGTCCTTTGCCCAAGATGTAGAGTTTCAGCGTAGGTTGCGCCTTCGATACAATGGCGAAGGCTTTCAGCAGTGTCGTCAGGTCTTTTTGGCTCTCTTCCAGTCGTTCAACTGCAAGGATGAACGGTTCGTCAAGTCGAGCGTCGATGATGGGAAGGTTCGACTTCCTGACGATTTCCGACGCATCCTTAGGATTATAAATATAGCTGATGCGGTCTTTCAGATGGGGCATCAGTTCGATGGCCTCGTCGCGCATCTCTTTGCAGATGGTGACCACTCTGTCGTATTGCTCGGCCTTGCCTACGATGCGCATCATGCGACGCTGGTTCTGCTGCATCGTCTGCCTGAAACTGAAGTGATAATATAGGATTTTCTTCCGATTGATGCCCCGAAGGAGCGAATAATAGGTGCAATCGAAATCTACGATTATGTCGTATTGTTCGGCAATGCGTCGCAGGTTTCTCCGGAGCGTCAGCCTGCGGATGGGCGAGAGGATAGTCTCGTCGATGATCTTTTTTCCTAAAGGGATTCGCCGTTGCATCCGCTCCTTATACATTGATGTCAGCGACGAACTGCCCACGAGATAATGAACGCTCACTCCTTCGGGCACCTGACTTCTGAACACCTCCAACTCGTCGAGCTGGATGCCTACGCCTAACGCCACCTCGTATCTGCCGTCGGTGGAGAGCATCTGCAGATAGTCAATCAGCACAGCATCTATGCCGCCGTGAAGGAATCTGCTTACCAAAAAGATTATTTTCTTCCTTGCCATGTCTGTTGCGTCGCGTTAGGCGTGGCAAAGGTAGCAATTAAAAATCAAAAACGACGATTATCGGAAGGAAAATCGCTGTTTGGGCAAACTTTCTCCCTTCTTATATAATAATAAGGTGGAAAGGTAGGGTACGTTTCGCACCTTACTTGAAGTTACGCAATATCACGTAGATAATTACGGGAGCGCCTATGATGGGGGTTACCACGTTCAGCGGGATGACGCCACCTTCGCTAGGGAGAAAGCAAAGAATGTTGCATAGCAATGCAACTACGCTGCCCATAAGGATTGTGGCAGGCAGGAGGGTGCGGTGATTGTCGGTGTCGACAAGCAGGCGCACCATGTGGGGGACGGCCAGACCGATGAAGGAGACAGGCCCGCAGTAGGCTGTGGCAACGGCGGTGAGCAGGCCCGTAACCACCAGCAGCCAGTTGCGCAGACGGACAACGTTGACTCCGAGATTTTCAGCATACTGCTCGCCGAGCAACAAGGCATTGAGGGGCTTCATGAGCATCAGTGCGCCGATGAGACCAATAATGGTAAGGATTGAAAAGAGGGGAATTTTCGACATGGAGACGCCGCCGAAGTTGCCCATTCCCCATACGGTGTAGCTCTTAACACCTTCTTCGGTGGCGAAGAAGTTGAGCAGCGAGATTAGCGAGTTGGCAATGAAACCTATCATGATGCCCACGATGAGCAGCATTACCGAATTGCGCACTCGCAAGGAGAAGAAAAAGATGACGCCCATCACTGCCATGGCTCCGGCGAAGGCGGCAGCAAGCGTTGACATCTGGGTGCCGAAGGCGGTGAGCTGGACGGGCGAGAGCATCACGAGGGCCACGCCAAGACCTGCTCCGCTGTTGATGCCGAATACCGACGGGCCGGCGAGCGGATTGCGGAAGGCCGTCTGCAACATCAGTCCGCTGACGGCGAGGGCTGCACCGCAAAACATGGCGGTGATGGCTGCCGGCAGACGCGACTCCATTACAATGAACCGCCAGCTGGGCTTGGCTGTTTCCTCGCCCATTAGGATGCTGACCACGTCGGCGACGGGAATGCTGACCGAGCCAACCAGCAGATTGAGCGCGAAGAGTACTGCGGCGGCAAGGCATATAGCTGTGATAACCCACTTTCCGCTCATAGGCTAATGCTCTTTTGTCTTGAAGAAATATCGCGTTGGTTCGCCCTTGCCGGCAATGATGTTGGCGTATTCGGCCAGCAGCCAGTCGGGGTGGAAGGGCGTTTCTTCGTAGAAACGGGTGTGGGCCACATCGCATCCCCACACGTTGCCCGTCTTGTATGCCTTGAACTGTGCGTAGCCAGCATGTTCGGACAGAAGGTTTGGATTGCCGCTGTATCGATAGAGCCAAACGTCGGCATCGGCGGCGCGATTGAGCACCGTCTCAAACGAGAGGGCCACGCTGCCGCTCTGGTTGTTGTCGGCAAAGATATAGTCGCCGCCGGCGTCTTTCAGCAGTTGCGCCATAGTGCTTTGTCCGCCTGGCACATACCACACGCTGCCCGTAACCTTGTCCATCATCACGGTGTTGGCATTCTTGGGAGTGTTTTGCTTGATGGCGGCATAGCAACTGTCAACGGCGGCAAACAGCGAGTCGGCCCGCTCGGTTTGTCCGAACAGCCGTCCGTAGAAGCGCATCCATTCGGCGCGTCCCAGTGCCGTCGGCTCCATATAGTCGGCACACTCCACGATGGGCGTGCCTATCTCCTCCACTTTGCCGTAGCCGCCGCTGTTCTCAAAGGGCGAGAGCAGCAGCACGTCGGGGCGAGTGTCGATTATTCGCTCCACGTCGGGACTCAGTCCGTTGCCGCAGTCGGCAATTGCTTTTTTGCGGCACTGCTCTTGTATCCACGTGTCTTTGATGTACTTCAGGTCGCAGATGCCTGCGATGGCACTTTCTGCATGAAGTTCTCTGATGAGCGAGCAGTGGACGGTGGTGAAGACTATGGCTCGGCTGAGCGGAGTGCGCAGCACCGTTCCTTCGGGCAGATTGTCTGGCATTTCGCCGTCTCTTGGCACGAGCAGGTAGCGGTGGAGCGTCTGTCCCTGCTTCCACGGGTCGCGCAAATCTACGGCCGTGAAGTCGCCGTAGTCAACGATGCAAATGTTTTTTGCGTACTTGAAAGCGAGCGTGTCGCCCCCTTCCTGCCCTCGCTGCGAAGAGCGGGAGCAGGAAAAGAGCGACACTGCGCATAGAGTGATTGCGAGAATGATGCCGCCTCGCATCAGTTCTTCAGGAATACGATGGTGTTCGGGCAATATCCGTTGCTGCTGAACGAAGCCTTGTAGTTGCCGTCAGCATCGAACACGTGGATGGTTCCCTCGCTGTATCCGTCGCCCGAAGCCACATAGACGTAGTTGTTGTAGGGGTTGACGCTGATAGAGTAAACGTTCGTCGTTGCTATGCTTGCGGGAGCGTTCTTGAAGAAGCCAGTGTCGGTAGTGCCGGTCTTGACATCGTAAACGGCTAAGGTCGTCGTGGTGGTATAGGTGGTCCAGTCGGTCTTCGACAGAGCAGTGAACACCTTTCCGTTGCCGGCGGCTATTGCGCTGGCATTGCCCAGTTCCTTATACGTGCCGCTGGTAATCTCTCCCCAAGGATAGGGGCAACTATAGTCGGCAGCGTAGGGACCGTAGCCCTGCACGAAGATGTGTCCGTCGCACTGAACAAGATTGTTCGGATTAACCATCACGTCGATGTAAGACTTTACCTTCCTTGCACTGCCATCGATGACGGCCACACGATTGTCGCTGCCCCAGCCAGATACGGCGCAATAGACTTTGTCATCCTTGTAATTGTAAAGAATATCCTCGGGATAAGCACCAACCTTGATTGAATCGTCAAAGGCGAACTTACCGTCAGTGTTTTCAAGGGCAACCACGTAGCCGCTCGTTGTAGATACGAATATGCTATTGTCATTGTCGAAAGTTACGTCGCGGACAAGTCCGAGATTAGAGTATTGTGCGAACGAGAGGCGTTTCTTCTCCACTGCACTTCCGTTGAGCCATGCCACATAGTTCGAGTTGTTGACTGCCAACAGCAGGTCTTCACCGAAGACAATCAGGTCGTTGCCGGTGTCGCCGATTGCCTTGCCGTTCTGCTGATTATAGATGCACGATGTGTTTATCTTGTTGGTTGTCCAGTCGAAGTAAATCATATTGGAGTTGTTCTTGCCCATCGTGCCTTCGTTGAGGATAAAGGCGCGGGTGTTGGCAAGGTCAACAGTCGCTCCGGATTTCCAGCCGTAAAAATATTGTTTATACTGCTCGACAAATTTGCTGTCGGCGTTTCCATCCACGTTTTTGCCTGTTGCGTCGTAATACAGTCTATAATTGCGCACTTGGCCGCTACTATATGAGATTACAAGACCTTTAAAAAATGCTTGGATGTCTGATACTCTGGTGTTGTTATAATAGGAAGTCGACTCTTTAACGATTCTTGCATCTGCATTGGTTGCCGATATGTAAGCGCCAAACATTTCAACAAATTTCGTGAACGTCTCGGTGTTCGAATTGCGTTGCAGTGTGATCGATGAATTGAAATTCTTACTGGTATCCGTGACCAGCGTAACCTCGCCCACTTTCACCTCTGCGCAGGGAATGGCAACGCCATCGATGGTCTTCTCCTTGAAGTCGCTCTTGGTGAGGGTCTTCTTCTGTGTGGTTCCGTCCTGACCAGTGTAGCTCATCACGAGGTCGAAGTAGTTGATAATGTCGGGAGAGGCGTAAACCATATAGGAGACGTTCGACGTGCCTGTCGTGCCCGTCGTCTCTTTCTTCACATCTTCTGTCTTGCTGTCATCGTCGCTGCTGCAAGCGGCGAAACTCATCGTCATTGCCACGGCAAGAATCATGGCAAGACTGTTCCAAAGTTTTTTCATTGTGCTTGTTTTTTTTTAGTTGTTAATGTTTATGGTGTTTATAATTTTATTCCGATGGTGGCGCGCAGCGAGCGGCCGGGCATAGGGTAATAGCTCACTATGTCGTATTGCTCGTCGAGCAGGTTCATCAGTGCGAGCGACGCTTGCAGCGTAGAGCCGCCGAGGCGGAAGTCGCGCGAGAGCGTGAGGTCGTTCAGCACGTATGCGTCCATCTTGTATTCCTCCTTGTTGATGTCGCTGTTGTAGCGCGTGCCTACGTAGGTAAGGCTGTAGCCAATGTTCACCCACGGCGTGTGGAAGGTCAGGGCGGCGTTAGCGCTATGCTTCGGAGTGTAAGGCAGTTGCTGGTCGTAGAGTTGCGACTCGGGGTCGGTCTTGTTCAGTGCCTTTTGATAGGAATAGGTGGCATAGAGCGTCGCGCTTGAGCGGGCCGAGAGGGCTATCTCCGAGGTGAGCGTCGCGTCGGCTCCCCACGCTTCCACCTTGCCGAAGTTGGCCATTCGCCAGACATACATCGAGGGGAAGGCCACAATCTTGTCAATCACGTGATTATAGTAGCCGTCAACAGTCAGCGAGACATATTTCACTGCCCCCATCCGTCCGCCGTTCCACGTCAGTCCCACGTCGTAGAGCGTGGCTTTCTCGGGGTTAAGATGGGGATTGCCCATACGGCGGTAATAGCAGTCGGTGAACGTGGGCAGTCGGAATGTTGACTTCACCATCGCGCGGGCGTAGAGCATGTCCGAGCCGGTCAGGCGATACGACAGCGAGAACGTTGGCGAGAGTCGCCGCCTGTCCTCGGGGGCCTCGATGGTCTCCACCTTCTCCGTAGCGTAGGTGGCCACGAGATTGGCCGTGGCTCGCAGTCTGCGATAGCCGAAGTGGGCCGAGAGAGCCGTCAGCGACGTCCAGCGACGTGGGTCGGGCGTCTCCTCATTATTATATAAAGGTATGTTGGTTCTCAGTCGGTTGTGAAACAGGTCTTCGGCCAGTGAGAAGCCGAGCGAGGGCAATGGCTGCCACGATAGTGCCGCCGAACCATAGTATTCGTCCTGTCGGTCGATGTCGGTCTGCATCACGCGGTTGAACTCTGTTCGCGGGTCTTCATAGCGATTCCACGTGTGGGTGTATTTCAGTCGGGCCTTCAGCCGGAGCGCGCGGCCGAGCCGTCGCTCGTAGGTGGTCTGCGCGAGGAAGTCCTCGTCCCACAGTCGCTCGTCGGCGCGGTTGGTATAGAGTATCACGTTGCCAGGCAGTCCGCGCTCCGAGCGAAACCACGACACTTTGGCGTCCAACTGCGCTTCGTCGGCGAATGTGTGGTATAGGTTGGCCTCGCCTTGCCAGGCCGCTATGTCGGTGTTGGTGCGTCGCTCCTCAGTAACCTCGTTGCCGTTGGTCAGTGTGAAGGGATACATTCCGTCGGAACGCATAAATGAGCCAGTAGCTGAGAGCGACGTGCGCCGCGACAGCCGTTGCCACCAGCGCAGAGAGGGCTTCACATAGCCCCACGAGCCTACGCCGACGCGAGCCAGCAGGCCGTAACTGCGCCCACTGTCGAACTGCGGACGCTCGCTTTCTATCGAGAGCATGGCCGCCGACGCATAGTGGCGGGCCGAGAGCAGCGGGTCGCCGTCGTCGCCCACAGAGAGCGAGATGCTGCCCACGTTGTCGAGCGAATAGCGACCGATGTCTATCTGTCCGGCCTGCGTGTTGCTCACCGTGATGCCGTCGTAGCTGACGCCCGTATGATGGGCTCCAAGATTGCGCACGCTGACGGTTTTCATGCCGCCCAGTCCGCCGTAGTCGCGCACGTTCACTCCGGCAAACTTCTTCACCGCGTCGGAGAGATTCTCTAGTCCCAAGACCGCAATCTCCTCGCGGCTCATCGTCTGCACGGGCTTCGTGGCCGCCACGTTGCGCGAGAGCGTGCCGCTCACTTCCACCTCGCCAATCTGCCGATGCTTTGTCGAGATGGTGTCGCCGCCGCGCGACTGCCCCCAGATGTGCGTCGGGCAGCAAATGGCGGCAATGCCTGCAATAATAAAGTATAGCCTTTTCATCGTCTCCTTTTGGCCTAACCCAAGAGGCCGTCCGAAGTTCTTTTGTCTGTCATGGCAGGTCTTCTGACTCTCCGCCTATACATGGCAAGCGCCTTCCCGCAGTGGTCTTTTTGTTGCAGTGGCCGAATGCTTGTCATTGCCTTGGCTGGCGGAACACAGCAGCTGGACTGTCCAGGACTCTCACCTGGTTCCCTTTTCATCTGTTGCAGAACCTATGACGCTGCAAAGGTAATCATTTCCTTTGATAAAACAAGAGTTTTTATGCAAAATTGCGAATTATTGTCAATTGAAAGAGGGTTTCAGCTCGTCGGGCGAATCGTTGGTGAACATGTTTACGGGGTCTGCCTCATGCTCAAACAGCCGCGTGATGACTTTCGGTTCCAGACGGAGAGTCGGGCGGAAGTCGTCGCTCTGCATATAGTTTATGATTGAGCGGCGCAGCTGGCGGGCAGCATGTCGGCGGTCGAGGTCGGATGAGATGTCGAAGGTGGTCATCATCAGCTTGCCTTTCAGCACATTGGCCTCTATCACCATGCCGAGCTTGCGGCTGACGTGCCATGTGTCGATGGGCTGGAACGGTGGCTGATAGTCGGCGGGCAGGTCGCTGAGATTCATCACTTGCGCATGGTTCACCAGCTCCCACCAGTTCAGGTTTTGCCACGTGTCGGTGGGAAACAGTCGGAACATGGGGTGGGAGGCGTCGATGAGCGACCCTGTGGTGTGGGGCGGACGCATCTTAAACCAACTGGTGTTCCAGAACACAGGCAGATAGGTCTGCTTCACGTCGTTGCCGAACCTCACCTTTCCTGCCGCTTCTATCAGCACGCTCTTTCCCTTTGCCAGAGCGTCGAGAGCCTGCTGGTCCAGCGTGTCGGTGATTATCAGGTCGGGCGCGATGGCTGTAGTGTCGTCGTCCTTCGGATAGACCCAGAAGTCCCATTGGTTGCTCATCAGCCCTCCTTGCAGCCTCACGCAGAGCGTCAGTTTCTGCGGCTGGCTGATGGTGTCGAGAGGCAGCACCACCTCGCCGAGGCTGTTTTGCTTGCCTATGGGAATCAGCTGCTTGCCGAGTGAGCCCTCGCTCACTATGCGTCCGCCGTCGGCTGTTACGAGCCACGAGCAGTCTATTTCGTCGAATGAGCCCCAATAGGCGTTGTAGGCCTCTATCGGAGCGCGCAGCGTGTCGCCCTGCTGAAAGGTGAAGCGCGGCATCCGGGCCAGCGGCACCACCATGTTGCAGAACTGCGTCCAGTAGCGGCGGTTGGTGTAGGGTTTCTCTTTCCAGAACACGTTGAGCGGTCCTACCAGGGATGTGCCTTGTCCGCTGTAGTCGTTGAGGCCGAGCAGTTGGAATCCGGCATAGTCTTTTGTGCGGAGGTTGCGCTCTATGTCGTATTTGTAGCAGAGCATCTGCAAGCGTCCGCTGGCATCGAGGAATTTCTTTGCCTGGCCGCTCATGCCTCCCTTCTCCAGCAGGTCGGCAAAGATGTCGAGGTTGCCGGCCTTGTATAGTCCGGTGTATTGGCTGCGCTCGTCGAGGTCGGGAAATGCGCACCACTGTCCCATCTCGTGGGTCACCCATGGCTCCTCCACTGTCGATGGCTCGGTTTTGCGTCCGCGTATGCCTTTGCCTTCCACCACCATGTCGTCCCAGTCGTCGGCCGATTGCGGGGCGTGATTGTCCCAGTCGAGTCCGCGTGCGCCACCCCTCACGTGCAGCTGGCTGCCCTCGTCCCATTGCCATCCGCCGCCCACAGAGGCCGAGCAGTAGAGGCGTCGGGGGTCGCGCTGCCGCCATTCGCCCACCATCTGTTTGCCGTATTCCACCCATCGCCCCGCTGGCTCGTTGCCCAATGCATAGATGACAAACGAGGGGTGGTTGCCGTAGGTCTTGATGATGCGTTCCGTCTCCTCCCGCAGATAGCTGTCGATGCGCTGGCCCACGCCGAGCTTCACGCCGTGGTTGGGCCACGTGGAGCCTTCTATTTGCAGATACATCCCAAGCAGGTCGGCAGCGTCGAAGGCGGCTTCGGGCGGACACCACGAGTGGAAGCGCACATGGTTGAGACCATACTGCTTGCACTTCTGGAAAATGGCCATCCACGACTCCACATCGGTGGGCGGATAGCCCGTCATCGGAAAACAGCAGCTCTCCACCGTGCCGCAGGTAGAGGGGCATTCCGTTGATGCGCAGCTGGCGGCCGTCGGTGCCCACCTGTCTCATGCCAAACGACGTGCTGAGCGCATCGCCGCCGGCATCCACCGTCAGACGGTAGAGCGTGGGCTGAAACTCGCTCCACATTCTCACCGTGTCGGCAACAACCATGCTGAACGACAGCTCGTCGCCGTCGGCCACTCCTTCCCACAATGAGGTCAGGCGTCCTTGCTGGTCCTGAATCCATGCCCTCACCACGCAGCCGTCGCCGAGCGAGAAGAGCCGCCAGCCACTTTTGGCACTGGCCTTCGACAGATTGACCTTCACGCGCACCGTCCCATCCTCAACATCGGGAAATACGCTCACCTGCTCTACCGACACCTCTTTCGGCTTGGAGTAAATCTCCATCCTGCCGACGATGCCGTTCCAGTTGCCCTGCGTCTGGTCGCTCACGCTGTGGGAGTCTTGCCCCACGCCCACGCTGTCGATGCGGTTGCCGACGGTGATGGCTATCTCATTGCGCGCTCCAGGTCTAACCGCCATCGTGATGTCGTATTCATGGGGCGTGGAAAGACTGTTGCACGAGCCAATGCATACGCCGTTGACGCTCACCTGAGTGGTGATGTGCGGACGCTCCAGAAAGAGCATCACGCGCCGACCAGCCCACTCCTGCGGCAGATAGACCGACCGCGTATAGCAGGCCTCGCCGACGAAGTGGCGTTCAGGAGTAAGGAAAAACGGAGCCTTCAGACTGCCCTTCTTCCTATATTTCGCCATATAGGGATTGTGATAGAACGACGAGTCGTAGATGGAACCCGTCCATTGCGTCTGCTCCGACGTCAGTTCGCCCTTGCCGTTCTCAAGCAGCGAGCCAGGCAACACCACATAGCCGGCAGAGTCGAGCATCCACTCGCCCGACAGACTGACCACATCCTGCTGGCCATAAGCAATCGCCGACAGCCACCACGCCGCCAACACCACGCACAAACGCCTGATATTTTCCATTTTCAATTCTCAATTTTCAACTCGCAAAGATACGAATAAAAACGTTAAAGCATCGCCCAAGCAGAGTTAAAACTTACTAAAAAACCGCTTTCTGCAAGAACGAAAAATCGCCTTTTTTTCTTAATTTTGCATTGGAAAAAGGTCAAACTACGTATAACAATTAAAACCAAAAAAACAATGTCGAAAACAATTGATTTACAAGTGGAGAAGAGCCAGACGCTCATCGACGGACTGAAGAAAAACCTCAGCCAACTGGCCGACAAGGGCATCGACGCCAACCAGCTCGACCAGATGACGGCAGAACTGCAGCAGCTGCGCGTCGCCAACAACGAGTGCGACGAGATGCGCCGCCAACTCTCGCAGAAAGTGAAAGCGATGAACGAGGTGCTCGCAAGAGTGAAAGCCCAGTTTGCCGAGAAGAAAAAGACAATCAAGGGCTACTACCCGCAGGAGGAGTGGATGCGCTACGGCGTCGCCGACAAACGCTGACCCTCCCCCCACATCCATACAGGAGCCGCCCGGAACAGCAGACAAAAGTCTGCCCGCCCGAGCGGCTCCTTGTTCTTCCCCAAAATCACACAAAAAAACGCCAGTCCCGAACCTCACGGTCCAAATACTGGCCTATACATTTTTAAATAAAACATTAAGTGCCAACAATCGGCACAATACAATTTATAAACAATTCACCAG
>Ga0181612_145738_pt1 | contig 14579 bp, 8 predicted proteins | sample HoacroProtozoa21_FD_119630 | JGI IMG/M metagenome (GOLD analysis project Ga0181612, IMG submission 119630) | Hoatzin crop microbial communities from Cojedes, Venezuel. Combined Assembly of Gp0051906, Gp0051904, Gp0051908 | reverse complement strand
GGATAATTTATTTTCAAATTATAATCTAAATGGCTAAAACAAAATTGTCACTATTACTTCACTGTTTTGGTTTGTTTATTCACTTACAGTTATAGGGCACTTATTACAAAGATATCTTGAATGCATCTGCTGTGTACCAGTATAGAAACTTGTTACTGAGGTCATGTGTTTAGCCCTTTGTGAATGAATTGGTTGTATTGAATGAGTTAGGCATGTAAGTAAGGATGGAAAATGTCAGTATGTATGGTCTTATTTTACTACTAAAAGCCTAGATGACACCTCAAATTATTAATTTTTTTTTAGTGTTTTAAAAAGATGACAGTTTCTAATACCTTAATTATAGAAGTCTATAAGGGGATTTTAAAAACCTTATTATATATTTTTCAAGGTAAAAACCCCTTCATTTAGGATGGAAGATCTAAAGGCTTTCTATGAGATTGGAAAACACTCCTCTGTTTTAAAGAATTTCATGAATGTTAATAAGCCAAACTGTGTTCAGACAGGGTCTTGCCTCTTAAGTAACGTTTCCCTGCTACTTCTTGTTCTTTGAGACCATTATGTAGATCTTGTGATGTCACAGTAATCTCCATGGCAATACAGACGTCATTAAGATGAAGCATTAGCAAAGCTGTCTTTATTCCAACCATGTATTAAAATGCAGAGTTGTTTTTTTTTTTTTTAAAAAAAAGGAATAAAAATAAGTAGGAAAAAAGCTTTCATCTTTGAATGTTTTCCAAGATGAAATGAGAACTTCTAATTTAAAAGTAAAATAAGGATGCTTTTTTCCAAATAAAGACCTTTTCTGACAGCCCTTCTGATGAGGTACCTCCCTTCTAGCATTCCGTACTAGAGATACAACAAAGTTGAACTGCTGCAACAAGCTAAATTTTGTTGCCACCACTACTGTGGTTCCGTTTAGTTTATCTACGTATTTTTGTATATAGCTTGTAAATACAGATCTTGAATTTCACAGGAAATTTTCATAAATACATTTCTCTTGTTTAGTATGTGTGAAAGGGTCATAAAGAACCCTAAGTGGCATTCTAGTCTGAAAAGTATTCAGGATCACCTGCTGCTATAAAGGCCCTGAGCACCTACCCTCATTTGTAGTAAATTTGCAAAACAATCTGTTATTCTTTACAACACTTTTTCAGATTGGGTTTATAACTGTTGTTTCAGCTGAACTTTAGTTGTAAGGTAACATTATAAAAAGCTAAAGTGAAAAGCAACGAAGTTGAAACTTTACTATTTTTTTTTCTTTTTTATATAAACTAGTCAAGCTTGCTGCCATACTCAGTCTTCTAACTAGGTAAAATTTTAAAATCAACCACACTTTTCAAAACAGTAGTCTGTACTAAGAGGAAAAACTACACGAAGATCATAAGGCATATGTTTCCATGTTTGACTGAAGGGACTTTCTTTGGAAGCAAACCTCTGGAATCTAGCTAATTTCAAATTATTTGCTGTGGGTTTTCAGGAACCTTCTTTTGAAGTGCTTTCAGTAGTCGGCTATAAATTACCAGATTAATGCAGCCTCTGATCTGGGTTATACTTGCATAAGAAATAAAGAAATCCCTGTATGTATTAGGTAGGTAAAGTGCCACAGTCTTGTCAACTGTAAGGATGCTAAACTAAATGTGTTCAAAATACTGAGGAAGTTTACTAAAGCTTTCGGCTGGAGTTCAAATTAGCTTTCACCCATTTCTGGCAGGAATTATTTAAAGCATTAATATACTATAAACACCCTTATTCTGTAATTTTAGCGTCCTTCACTTGACCTGGTTAGTCATTGGGCATTCTGTGGCTGGCTGGGTTCTTCCCCGCTGTACACCCTGCTGCTGCAGCCCCGGGGTTATTGCCCTTGGCACCGTGACTTCTTCCCCCACCGGCAGTGGGTACTTTGGGCCTGCATCAAGCAAAGCAGCTCCAGTGATGCTGGTGGCTTTTTTCTCTCTTGTGAACTAGCCCCCCCCCCCAAGTATTATTAAGTGGCGTATACTTAGCTGGGATGTTGCAAGTCAAGTGAGTCCCTTTCCTGACACGTGAGCTGTTGTATCGGAGCCTGTAAACATCTAAGCTATCCTATGACACTGGGTAAGTCTAATCATCCTTATCCATGGTATGTAGTGAGCTCGTGTCTCCAGGGTTCGCAAGCAGTGACAGGTCTGCAAATGCCTCTTCAACTCATATTCCAGTTGCTAGCATCTCAGCTTTCCTTTCAACTGAAAAGCGTTTCTATAAAGGAGCTATTTCTCTTGCTTGAAAACGTCCCATAAATATAATAACACCATGAGAATTAAAGAAGTTGAAAAAAAAAAAGGTAAATCTATTGATTATTTTGATATGTAGATGACTGCCAAGTTTTAATTAAAAATAACACAAGTCAAAAAGCAGCTTGGGGATTCACTCGCATACTTGCTTACTTTTTCCTAAAAGATGGGTACTAACTCGAATGAGAATCAGAAAAGTCAGCCTATATTAATACAGAAGATCAAATTCTATGATGACGATCCTCTGTCTTTTAGTTGACAAACCCTTGCTTTCAGTTTCCAGCGTGCGGCTGTAAGCGTGGGGAAACCCACTGCCGCTCTCCCTCCTTGCTTCATCCCCAGTGGAGGGCAGTTCGCCTCAGAGCTGCTCTGCATGCATGAGGGGCTCTGTCTCTTTTTCCGAGGGGTCAGAAAATGGCCATGCCAAATTTAGTTTTCATCAGCACTCTTAAGCGTTCCCTTAGAGATGGCTTGTGCGTGTATGTACTCTTCTGAGTTGCAGCTTTCTTCGTTTTCATCTCTGACAAGGGCGAGCTGTGTGCAGGAACAGTCTGGGTTTCCCAGCATATTCATGTGAAACCCAGCTAAACCTAGCTTGGTTACAATAAGCCATTAAGAGGGACTGATGTTTTCAGTTATAATCTGGACGTACCAAAATGAAGCGTGGTGGTTTTTAATAAAAAAGATGCAGGAGGAAGAACTTGACTGGATCCCTTCCTGTCTCCCTGAGCGACAGATAGAAAATAGTACCCTTTTATTTTTTCCTCCTTCCATCTGGACATCTACTAAATACTGCTCTAGAATATTTCATTCAGGAATTCAGTGTGACTGGTTTGCTTTAGAACCAATGCGTTTTGGCATTGTTGTGGGTTAAATGTTGATTATTACATCAAGATTTGACTTTGGGATTTGTCAGAGACCGGACATTCTGCTCATGTGTCCTTCTCTATCATCGGAGAATAACTGACGCGGTGATGGAAAGCAGCTGCTGGTCACGGCTGAGGTCACGGCGCTGGTGTGAGGACGCAGAGCTGTGTTGCACACAGTCCGTCCAGAGAGCGGTGGGTCCTCCGTGCTCCCAGTTTGAGAAGCAGAGGGTAGAGGGATGATAGGAAATGCAGTGGAGAGCGTTTGAATGTCAGTAGCGATGGTAGTAAGAGCATTTGTAGGGTGGGTGCTACCCAAAAGCAAATGCAGACTCTTTGCATCACAAAACTTCAAATTCTAAATAGGCTTAAGGCAATACCTCTGTACTCGGTTTTGGTAGTTTTCTGGGATTCTCCTAAATGTAGATGTCAACCGAAGCAATATAGTTTTCACAAAAAGAGTTTAGAGGTGTTGGTTTTATGTAACTTAAGATCTGTTTTTATCGTACGTTAAAAATACTTGAAAATGTTAATATGTTAAATATGTTAAAAACTTGGGAAACTGAACTCCACTATGCATACCCTTGTGCTTACAGACTTATTCTGGTACAGTCTAGGGGAGAAAAGGTTTAATTTCAGGGACAGTGGGTGAGGGAAAACATTTACTTTAATCTCCGTGTATATTTAGATGTCCTGTATTAGCAAATACTGCACAGCAGTGACCTTAAGCCATAGGCTTTTTTGTACATCCCAGCTGAAAACTTCAGAAGCAAAAAAGGTTTTGAATGTCTGATTGCTGGAGTTTTGGCATTAGATCATTGCAATAGTCATGTATTACATCTCTAGTTTTAGTATCTTTTAGAACCACTTTTTAAAGAAACAAAACTTAGTATGACATTTATTTGCTTGCATAAATGTACCATGGAAAACTCTAAGAATTTGAGAAACAAGAAAATGTGTTACTTGTATTTTTCCCTGCGTTAGAACATGTCTAAATGGGGTGTGCTTTTTGATTTAGAGGACATGCTAATTAAATAGACTTTATTCTAAATCAGCAGCTTCATTCCAAAGGCTGCATTTGCAAATACATAAAATTATAACAATATTTTGCACTTTAGAATATGCTGAAGAATGTGCACGATATAGATGACCATGCTTTGCGGAGCTTTCTTTGTGAGACTTAAAAGTAGTTTCACTAAGACTTGTGATTCATATGTGAATTAATTATTACTTTACAATCATGCAAGGTGGTGAATATCAAAAGAAATAAAGGTGAAGATTACATGATAGGAGGAAAAAATAAAGTTTTGTATGTCCTTTTTGAAAAACAGTTGTCGCAAGTGAAATTGGGTTTTCTGCGAGCGATCTTTGATCTTGAGAGGAAGGATGAAAAGGGCTTCTCGCTGAAAAACCTTTTTTGGGTGTTTGTTGTCAGTGGAGTTTTCTTCGGATTCTGCATCACTTTTGATCAATGCATTCACGTTCCAGTGCTGAGAAATAACTTTCCCTTTGGGAGCTGGGCTGACGTGCAACCAGGAATGTGGAGGCCCTGGGTGAGGGGACAGGGCTGAATGCCGGTAGGGAAAGGGTCTCGCCTCTGGTAGCTGTCGCCTCTCCCGCCAGCTTGGCAAGGAGCGTCTGTGGGCATGTGCCCTGGTATGTCTGGGCACCTGGGGAGATGGGTGGGTCACGTCTGGAGAAAACTGCTCTGTCCTCCAGAGCCATGATGGCAACAGAAAGGAAAGAACGAGTCACCCATAGCACCTGGAAGTTTTTGGCTGTCTCGGTGCGTAAGTCCTTGTAAAAATTAGTCTGTTGCTTCTAGCTTTGGGTGTTTCATTTAATTGAGCTACTTTGGTGTTTTGTTTTATTACTAAATCTAGTAATTTTGAAGAGGACTAAGTACAGACAGTGGTCTTAAATTATTCTCATTTTGCTGTTTGTTAGCCACTGATGTATTTGCACTAATTGTAGTTTTATAATGATTAAGTTTTTTTAATGAAAACTGAAGGTGTAAACTTGGGAAACATGGAAACGCTTAGCTTACCCTTAAAACCTTCCTTCTATTAACTAGTGTATTGTAAACTCAGATACATCTGTTCTTCAGCCAACAATGTATATTTTTACAGGTTACAAGATGAAATATGTGTGTAGTAAGGTGCACTTACAGAGACGGGAACTGTCATCTACAGTCAGTGTAAACTCAATTTTAGAATGCATTAGAATGGAAATGAAGTTGTAAATTCCTTGTATGGATTTGAATACCTGCTTTTAATACACATAGTGAGCGAAAGTGTTTTTTAGTACTAATGAGTTTATTTGGAAATAATGCTTTTGAATAGTCAAGCGCGAAATCAGACTTTCGTCAATTGCTTCAGGGAACAGTATAATTAGGGAGCAGTTGCTTGGGGAGAGTATCTAACCTTCTAAGAGTTAATTTTTTTTTTTGTCATTGTTACTGTAAAGTGGATTCCTGCAAATAAAATTGTTTTGTATGTCTTTAACTTTTTTTTTTTCAGAGTAGATTTATATTCATATCATGCATTCAGTAGGTTTGTGGGGAATAAAAGTAACTGTGATAGAAAAGGACTCCAGAAGTGAAATTTCCTCTAGGATAGGTACTGAGGAGAGCATCTGTGAAGTTTAATATTCAGGGAACCTTAAGTCAGAGCTTATGTGGTAGCAAGAAAAAAAGTGTTGGAAAAACTGCTGCAAAATGAGGTTGTTTGGGGAATTCAGGTGAGGCAGCAATATCCTAACCAGGCAGCCTTCAGGCTATGTGAATTATTGGTAGAACGTCTGCATCGCATATTGACAGCCACTGTCGCAAAGATAACTTTAAACTGCCTGGGCTTCCTTTGGTGCAATTCTCTCATGCACATCACCAATTTAGAGAAAATAGTTGCAAAGCTGGGATTCTCTCAGGTGCATCATTGACTTAATAGTTGCTGTTTTTAGGAGTTAAAATTAATAAGGCTTAGGTAGGACAGAGGATTTTATCTTTATGCAGTAAGACAACTTTGAAATTATTACGGAATAATATGATACAACCAAATGTGAAGTGTATATTATGTAATATTCTCTACTGCATTTTAAACACAAAAATGTGGTTTAACCTTAAGCTTCCTGGTGAACTCATATATCCACAGGCTTGTTTCACACTACAGTAAGGGAAGAAATAAATGTGTCGAATCCCTTGTCCATTGAAATTGGCTAATAAAGGCTTTCTACATTTTACTTCAGCTAGCCAGTGCTCATGTAGGCTGTGTAGTTTATGATAAATCTGGGTAGTCAAACTCACTTTCTATGGCAAGTCTGATCTAGCATCAAAATTTGGAAAGAACGGTGTCTAGCAGAAGTCACTGAAATAGAGCTGGTATTATGAGGATAATCTGTCAACTCTTCCACTGAAACTCAGTTGCTTTTACTGTTTCTTCTCAATACCTAGGATCCCTCAAACCAGCTTGCATGCCAGCTGGTGGTTCCTTGTATGAAGCTCTTCTGGTATTTTGTAAAAGGCTTTGCAGCTTGGGCTTTTTGATCAGCTCAGTAAACAGACTGTATTATGTGTTGGGTATTTACTTCTTTTTGCTGCTTATTAATATTTTAAGTAACTTATATGAAATTAAATCAAGCTTGTTTAGTGGCTTCCTCTGCCTAGTGGCTGGTTACTGCAGCTAGGGATTTTGGGTGGAAAAGAGTGTCCCTGAAGTCCTTTTTTGTAGGTCTTTGCTTTTTGCTCTTGTGTGAAGTTCTGAGAAACTAATTCTGGTAAGACTTTGATATCTGTCTTCTGACTTGTAACAGTGGGACTGGCGATGCCCTGAGTTCCCAGTTATTTCTCAAAGTTGCATGTCAACAGGTATTTGTGTGACCACGTGTAGGTATCAAAGTGTGGTTCTGCAACAGGTAGTATGCAATACTGTGATGGATGTTCTGTCAGAGTTGGATGCTTCTGAATTGTCTAGATGTGATGGACAGTGACAAGAAAGTTTCCTAATTTTCACTGATTTTGTGAATTCCTCACTGATGATGATTTTTCAGCAGTAGATTGGAAGTCAGGAGGTTTAGCTGGCATGGCATATCTGAGCGGAGAACTGCTACGCTTGAAAGGTCATTTAACTTTCTACTGCCTTGGTTTACTTGTCTTCTTACCTACAATACTTCACGAAGATTACAGACTTTGTTTGCAGTCTGAAGTGCCTTGTGATCTTTGGTCAAAGATAATGTAGACGTGTGATGCGCTGTCTGCTCTGATAAATTCCATGCTGTCACAGGAATCGGAGCAGTGAGCAATGACATGGTTATTTGCTGTGGGAACCAGTGTGTTACTGGGAACAGAAATCAAGAATTTTCTCTATAGTCATTGGATGCATACCTTCTGTCTTAATGTGTTGACTACCTATTCCCGTGTTCTGAAGGATAAAAGCCAAAGAAGTTATTCAAGAATAGAAGAGCGCATACAAAACACAGCTTTTTCTGTTTACTGTGTTGGCTAAAGCTTGAAACTTTTGGATGTCAGCAGTGATTAGCGATGGGCAGAACTTTAAAGTTGATACTTACAGACAGCAATAGAAGAAGAAGAAATGGTGGGGTGGAAAAGTGTATATGCATTTTCTGTTGAAATCAGCGTTTGCTGTGAGTCTAGAAAATGGACTGGCAAAAAATGCAGCAATGTTGTACTAGACCAAAACCAATGGTTACAAAGAGGGGACAAGGATCTGCCAGAGTAAAGGGAATATTTCTGTATTTGTTTTCAGTTAGAATATCAGATAAGTTGACTTCTTAATCACCATTTTTGCGTTGTTGTTTTTCAATCACGGAGTTGATTTACTTTCTTCTTTCTCTTTCCCCCTCCTTTCCTTTTTTTAAGGAAAAACTGTGTGTATGGGTCAGGTTAATGACCAAGAAAAGACGTTTGTCCTTTTTGCAACGGTCTAGTGATTCAAGATAATGGCTTCATTTTCTGTTACCTTTGAGAGTAGTTGAAATGGTGTAAAATTCAAGATGGCACTGTAGAGCAAAGCACCCTGTGTTTTGTTGCTGGACTATAGGAGGAAGCATGTGTTTGCCTCTAGGAAAATATGCATTTTGTCGAGAGACTCTTTGTTGAATGTTTTTTTTCAGGAGGCTTAGTATTCTGGAAAATTTTTTCTATTGTAGGAGTCTCATGTACCATTAAATGCGATTATTATTTTGATGAATAAGCACAGCTGGCATTTCTTTTCAATATCTGCCTGCCTTCTTTTTGAGCTATAAACATGCTGTTGTCAAGAGATTAGCCTTCGGGGTAGCAAGGTAAACTGTTCATTTTTGCTAATCGCCAGACGGGGCAGGAGAAGAGAGATAAACTGGCTAGATACACTGTGCTGAATGGTGTTTGAACTTCAGTTTGCTTGTTGTGAAATAAAGCTTTAAAAAGTTACTCTTCACAGACGTCATAATTTAAGCACGTCACGGTGGCTGTGCGTTACAGGATTGGTTAAAATTCGGATTTTACAATTATATTGAATCTAGTTTGTTTTTCATCAAGTTATTTAATAGCTGTTGTCCTGTGAGCTTCGGCTAGGAAGGTTTCCCATGCCTGTTGCACAGTGCCGGGTTGAAGAAAGGGAAAGGCTAAATATTTCCATTGGCTCTTGGCAAATTTTAGGGCAGGTTTGTTACAACAGGCTGCAAGAGGGGTCCTGAAGTTCCAGCTATTTTCTCATCTGTCCTGCTGCCTGCTCTGCAACGGGAAAGGTCTGGCATTGACCTGGCAAGCTTAAATATGAACTGTGCGGAGGCAAAAGCACACACCCCAGAAACAAACTTTAGCTGGTTGTCTTTTCTTCCACTCTGATGGCGTGTGATTAAGGATCTAGCCGTCAAGGTCTTGTTTCACTGAATTATGTACCAGTTCTCTGCACTCCCCCTTTACTGCCACATTTCTTTGCAGTTAAGCCTGCAGACACGCACATTCATTTAATATAGGCAGAGCACTTCAGAAACTGAAACTGAAACAGCTTTCTGTTTTATCCTACAGGAAGTAAAATATCATCCTAAATTATTGCACAAAGAGGGGTATGCGGCATGAAAGGCAGAACAACGTTTTGTCTTCATCTATGCAATTTGGGAATACTCTCATCTATTTTATTAATTTATTTTAAGTGAAAAAGAGCTAATTGAAGTTGAGCAGCCTTTTAATTCTTTCCTTGGTGTGCCTAGTTAGCTTTATAGATATGCAGATAGCTTAGGTAACTTAATACTGTAATGTCAGAAGATATGAGATCAAACTCTAGTGTAGTTCAGAATCAACCATGCATCTTCAGTAGGCAGCACTTGATTGATGCTTGTTTTAGTCCTAATAGAATTATTTAGCAAATACTTTTAGTAAACTATGTGAATACAAAATGCACAGCTCTTGGGGTCCTTGGATATCAGTTACATATCAAAGGATGTATGCATGAAACCTTTGTTGTGCAGAGGTATGTACATTTTTTCTATGCTTTAGAATATCTGGGGAAGATGTAAATATGCTTATGGGTTGTGTTATAGCTCTGATTTTTGTTCTGATTCAAGTATTTTTGTTCTACAGTTTTGGCAAGCGTTCTGCAGGAAGCTTCAGACGTGGCTGTGAATGCATTGTTTTAGAGCCATCTGAAATGATTGTGGTAAGAATTTTTTCATTCAGTTGCTTTAAAATTTGACAGATCAGCTTTTGTAACAGTTCAACTTCCAATAAAACTCGAAGAGTTTTCTGTTTTCGGCATGACCTTTTTATGAATCTAGGATGTCATACATAACTTTCTTACCATTCTTTGCATGCATACTTGTGTTGTTTGAGTGATAAAGACATCTTTTATGTTGTTGTTACACTTACTTTTGCAGATTTCTTGCAAAACTGAAGTTTTCTTGTGTTAGCAGAATAGCGGAACAGTTTGTGGTTGTTTTTTTTTAAAGCTGCTTTGTTATTATAGGTAATTATAGATACTTTAAAGAATTAATCTCAAGTTAGCTTACATTATTAATGTTTGATTGAAATAAATTTATTCTCAGCTGTTTGAGGTTTTAAGAAGCTGTTTGAACATTTTAAAACTCTACCGACTTCTCTGGGCGAAGGCTATTTCGATAGCAGTATCTGCTGTAGTCCAGTGGCGGAACAGCATCGTGTCTGAGGGTTCACAGGCTCAGAAGTTTTTAGTTGTCACCTCAGGTTGCATCATCTGAACAAATGCACAATCAGCAGGCTAATTTTTTTTTTTTTCCCTCTGTCACTTGAGACGGTGATCAGTTCATAATACAGTCATGACAATTGTCTAAACCAGATATAGATGATAGTTCAGTTATAGGCTGTGACATGAAACATTTTTTTTCCTAGAAATTGACAGTTTCTGTAAAACTTGCAGAAGCTCAGGAAGTTGTGTTATAGCTTTAGGCTTGTAGAAGAGATTAGGTTACTTTTTTAAAGCAAAAAAATTAGCTTTTTAACTTACCTTCATGCAAATGCAGGCATGTTTTTCTGGGTTTTAAGCTCTGTGATTTCATTGTAAACAGATAAAGATGATTGTGTAATGGTTGCTCTTTCTGTCGGGTGTTTGATATCTCTCCCTCTTCCAATTCTAATTAAGAAAATAATCTTACAAAGCTAATACAATATAGTAAGAGACACAGAAGGCATATATGAGAAATGGCAATTGCTTTTTCACTGTCCCTGACTAAAGCTCTCTGTAACTTTACCTTGTAAAGGAGCAGCTCCTTGACAGCAGCCTGTTTTGCCTCCCCGTTTGGCCCTGACTTGGGCCCCTGATTTATCTGACCAGCTTGTGTAACTCATACCTGACCATGAGTTTGAGAAACAGCTTATTGTCCCATATTTGTTCTCTAGGAGCATACAATTTAGTTGGTCGTAGCTGTGTGGTTGTCTGTCTGTCTGTCTCGTGCATTCCTTGATAAGTTACAAGGAAGAGTGATATAAAGATAGGCATAGGGAAAGGAGATGACTAAACAACAGGAGTCCAGAAGAAATCTTCTGGACTGATGGATAATGCTGGGTCAGGGGCAGGTACTCCCACGTTCGTCCTCTTAATCTGCAAAAAGCATCCTCTAGAATTTTGGGAAAGCTGAAATTTTGAACACTTCAATCCAGCCTTTCAAAGGAGTAATTGTACCTTGGGTGGGAAGAATCCCATCCACAGAGTTTTCTGGGCACAGTAACTTTTAGTCTTGGGGCTGGATGGGGTCACTCTGCGGGGGCAGAGGCGGGGGAGGCGTAGAGCGTGAGTGCAGCTGGGTCAGATGTGGAGTAGCTACTCAGCGGCGAGGGGGTCAGCATCACCAGCTCTTCCGGGTGAACCAGGAGCTTCACTCAGCCCACTGTATTCATCTGCTGAAAGTTGTATTGAGTGACCTGAGCTGACTAGTGGGTGACACTTTGGACACAGATAAGCTGCAAATTCTTAGGAGTATTTTATCTTTTCCTTCTTGAAAAACATGGAGGAACCCTGCAAGGTGCCTCATAAGCTCTTTTCCACATCTTCAGAACTACTGTTTATCCCTGGGGGGTGGAATTGAATAGAAGGAGGAGTTAACTGAATCCCCATGTATAGCCAGTGCTGAAAAGGTTTGGGTTTTTTCTCGTTTCCCTATTAGTTTCAAGTAAGGTTTCTGTTGGTAGGGTGAATGCAGAAGAGATGTTGATTTTCAGACAAATTACTGCAAAAAGATGGTTCTCTTTCAGGACAAACAGGATTCCTAGTTCAAATATTTTCATTGCAGTATACTGTTGTATAGTAACTTAGGACTATTACTTTGAAGACTTGGAAACTGAAAAGAATAATTTTATATTAGAATATACCTAAAAGGTATTATTTATTCTCCCTGTTGTTGGTTTGAAGTGATTTGTCTTTATGTAAATACAGTCTATTAGAAATCCTTCTTTTATGCCCTCAAAATATTTGAAGGAATAATAAAACCAGCGCTGCCTATTGAAGAGCGAAGCCTTTGCCATAGGTTGGTTAGGGAAGATCCCAAGTGACAAACAGAGGTCAGTAGGAAAACTAGCAAGTGCTCTGTTGTACCAGTTTTCTTTTTGTGATACACTGAGTAGCGAAATGTTTGTAGTTCTGCAAGAGTGAGAAGGAGGGGAGGAAGAGAGAACTTTTCTTCTTTCATTTTTGACAAGTGGTCATATTCAGTGATGCTGTTCATACCAGTGTGATTTTTTTTCTTTTTTTTTAGTAGTGGCTTCGCTCTTAGTGCTGAAAATGCAGGAAATTCGAAGTTAACTGCTGTTTTTTGAAAATAGAATTTGTTGTGATTCTAACAAGAAACACTTTTATTTCTTGTGGGAAGTGACACTCTTGCATCTATTGTAGGTTGATTACATGGATGAAAATGAGGAGTATTTTCAGCGTCAAGCTTCTCATAGGCAATCTCGAAGAAGATTTAGGAAAATCAACCAAAAAGGAGAGCGACAAACAATTATTGATACCGTTGACCCTTATCCTGTGGGGAAGCCACCTCTACCTAGAGGCTACCATACGGTAAGCTGTCTGTGTTTATAGTTCACAAAACCAGAAACAGGAAAATTACTGAAAATAAAACAATCAAAATGGTTAAACTTGCTGGTATCTTGAAAGAAGTGTGCTTCTGTAGGGAGGTTCCCCCTTAAAATACTGTGAAATTGGCTCCATCAGTTCGTGAACACGTGTGCATCTTGAATCATAGTTCAGAGTTGAAGGCACGTTTCCTATGACTGTGAATGTCATGTAGTATTTCTTAATGTTCCAGTCATTACGTGGAATTGTGAAAGAAACCACGTTCTCATTTCCTTTTGATATTGAGTTACGGTGCAAATAGTTTGGTGTGCAACGTTACAAGGTCAGTTAGTGAAGTGCTCATTCACGTGTATGGTAATGGTTGCTGCCTGAGAAGGGCTGTGCTGCATTGCAGTAGGCCGAAGTCTTGGATTCGATCTGTCACCTCGTTTTGGTATCCAGAACTTAAATGTCAAATTAACCTTTACTGGTGTCTACCTTGAGAGCCCTTTATACTTGGCTTTTGGTGAACTATATAGTCTGCCCATCATCAGGGAGAACATTTGGTCATTTTACTTGATTTCCATTTTTTGGGGTAATCTTGCGTGTTGAAAGTTTCCAGGCTTCCTCTTGAGATGAAAAGAATCTAATAATTAAAACTTATTCTACAAAATGTTTTATATGGCTTTTAAATTGAGAAAAGCCCTATTAGATTAATATGTTATAATAAGTTATGTTCAGTATTGATTTCAGCTGTAAGCAAGACACTGGAAAAGCTGTTTGGCTCTCATTTATTTGTTTAAGCCCCCAAATCTGCTAGAACCATAAAGGCATGGGCATAAACCACTTTGTGTATATTTAATCTCATTGAGTTCATTGGGCTGAATTTTGCAGTGTGAGCCACATGCATAAAAATTGGCAGGATTAGAGCTTTAGTGTTTTTAAAATACTGTCTTTGATCCAATGCAGTTGTAGGGTTTTTCAGTTTTTCCTTCTCTATCCTTATTCCTTGACTTGTTTGCCAGTTCCCTGTATATTCAATGTGTGTCTAAGTGTGTAGATGTTTGATTACATCTGTTAATTATACAGGCTTTTCCTCATGAGTTGAATAATTACATTTTATGCCAACAATTTGTTTTTGTTTATACAACAGCTTTTAATGGTTTAATTTTCAGTGTAGTTTTAATTGCCTCTAAATTTAATATGGATTGAGCCAGTTCACTTGGTTTGAAGATGAAACATTTTACTGGTCTGTTTTCGAAAAAATAAGTATGTGGTGTTGTACTTTGTGGGAGTTACAGGAAGAATTACTTTTGTTCATACTATTTAGATGTGTATGTTGTGCTTAGCAAACAGTTCTCGTGTGATTTTTATCCAGCTCTAGAAGGGCAATATTTAGATTACGCACAGTGCTATTTGCATTTCTTGGTCCTTGTCTGTTGTATAAATTTCACTTTAGGTATGCCTAATGAGTTTTTGTAAGCTGAACTGGTACCAAGAGCAAAAGCCCATTGTGTGCCGTTCTGTTGTGCGAGTTCATGATGATTTTGTGTATGTGTTGGGAAATTCATTGCAAGTGAGATTTCGTATCGAGTTGGAAGAGATTGCCAAATAAACTGTAAAATTTGCAACAATTACAGTCAAATGTTGCTTTAAAAAGTGTAATACGATGCATATGACTGACTTTATTTTTATTTTTTTTTTCAAAGCACGTAGAGTCAAATAAGCTCAAATGAGTTTTACAGTATAGTCAAGACTTTCCATGCTGGCCCATTCCCTCCCATTTTTACAGTATTTGGTGATCTTGTATACATTGTTCTCTCATTCACTTCTACAACCAGTATTATTTCTGTCGCTTTAATCATACATGTTAAAGGCTGCATTGTCTTTTCTCCTCTCCTACTTTATGTCCCTTGACCTCATTT
>Ga0181612_177390_pt1 | contig 14580 bp, 14 predicted proteins | sample HoacroProtozoa21_FD_119630 | JGI IMG/M metagenome (GOLD analysis project Ga0181612, IMG submission 119630) | Hoatzin crop microbial communities from Cojedes, Venezuel. Combined Assembly of Gp0051906, Gp0051904, Gp0051908 | reverse complement strand
CTTCTCCAGGCTGAACAGCCCCAACTCCCTCAGCCTTTTCTCATAGGAGAGGTACTCCAGCCCTCTGGTAATTTTTTTGACCCTCCTCTGGACCCTCTCCAACAGGTCCATGTCTTTCACTCCTGTGAAACCCTCCCATCATCTGGCATCATGGTAACTGCAGCAAGACCAACTCCAGGGATGTCTAGATCAAGAAAGAAGCAGATGGAGGATGACACCATAGAATTATAGCTGCTTCGCAAAACATTATATTACGTCTAATTAATTAGTACGTGCGCCTGCGTTAAGTAGTGAATGATCAAATCATGCTGTATCTGAATGCCTGAAAGGTACAAGAACCATGTGCAGAACTGCATTCAGGGTGCCCCGATTTGGATGGGACACCTCATGCGTGTGAATAATAGCATGACTCTTGTAACTCCATCCTCCGCATCCGAGCCTCTCTCCTTGATCGGCACGGGCCAGTTGTGAGGTTTTCGTGACAGTTTCTGCTGCTGCAGCCTGTGTCTGCTGCCTCTCACCGCCCGCTGGGCAGCTCCAGCACGGCCTCCCATGAGGTAGTTGAAGACAGCAGTTAGACTCCTCTTCTTCATGCCGAGCAGACCCAGGTCTCATCATCTCCAGCCGTACATAATCCCTCCAGAAGGCAAAAATTCAGAAAGCATGAGTAACACCTGGGTGAGTGGGTTAATTCCTCTAATGTCTGATTAGGTAGAAACAAAACAGAGAAATGATTTGAGGTCAGCGTACTCCCCATTTGCTTCGCTTTGGTTTGTCTGATCAATGATTTTAATGATTCATGCAATACACCTCTTTGCAGGAGCTGTTATGCACACATCTGCATCTTTATTCAACAACCACAATAATGTCAGGATGTTTATGTCATTGGCAAGCGGACAGAAACTGTTGCAAACCGTGAGCCCTGTTGGATTTTCTTGTCATTCGCTTCTGGCTTGGTCACGGGTGCTTTATCCTGAAGTCACTGTAAACACCCAAAAAATAAAGACAAGAATACTATGAGAAATCAAAAGCTTTTGGTACTGCCTCTCACAGTATCCTTTTGGATAAAAGGTCCAGCACACGGCTAGACAAGTCCATAATACATTGGCTGAGCAATGGGCTGGAGGGTCGGACTCAAAGAGTTTGAGTAAATGGGGTTACATCAGGCTGGTGGCCAGTCACCAGTGGGGTTCCCCAGGGCTCGATTTTAGGCCCAGTGCTCTTTAATGTTTTTATAAATGACCTGGACACAGGAATCAAATGTACATTAAATGAGTTTGCCAATGGTATCAAATTAGGAGGAGCTCTGGACTCCCTTGAGGGTAGCGAGGCCTTACCAAGAGATTGGAGGGACTAGAGAGCTGGGCAATCACCAACCGTATGAAATTTAACAAGAGTAAGTGCCGGGTTCTCCCCCTGGGATGGGGTAATCCTGGTTATACGTACAAACTGGGAGACGAGACGCTGGAGAGCAGCGCCCCGGAAAGAGATCTGGGGGTCTGGGTTGATGGCCAGTTGAACAGGAGCCAACAGTGTGCCCTGGCAGCCAGAAGGGCCAGCCATGTCCTGGGGTGCATCAAGCCCAGCATCGCCAGCCGGTCGAGGGAGGGGATTGTCCCACCCTACACCGCACTGGTGCAGCCCCACCTCGAGTACTGTATGCGGCTTTGGGCACCTCAGTGTAAGAAGGACATCAAACTACTAGAGTGTGTACAGAGGAGGGCAACCAAGGTGGTGAAAGGCCTTGAGGGCAACACTTATGAGGAGCAACTGAGGTCACTTGTTCGGCTCGGAGAAGAGAAGGCTGAGGGGTGACCTCATCACAGCCTACAGCTTCCTCGAGGGGGGTGGTGGAAGGGGAGGCGTTGACCTCCTCTCTCTGGTAACCAGTGATAGGACACGAGGCAATGGAGTGAAGCTGCGTCAGGAGAAGCACAGACTGGACATTAGGCAAAGGTTCTTCACTGAGAGGGTGGTTGGTCCCTGGAATGGGCTCCCCAGGGAAGTGGTCATGGTACCAAGCCTGTCAGAGGCCAAGGAGTGTCTGCAGGACACTCTTACTCATATGGTTTATATTTAGGTAGTCCTGCGAGGAACAGGGAGTTGGACTTGATGGGTCCCTTCCAACTTGAGATATTCTATAACTCTATATTAAATATAAAGAACAAATGCAGAAAATATTACAGACATAGATATCTGGAGTCTTGTCTGAAAACCTGATTGAAATGTGTCTCCCAGCTGGCTAATGAATGGAACATACTCATTGCTAAGTCGGGTACTTTCAGTGAGGCTTTTTTCCTACTTATGTGGTTAACCTGATGGATGTCCTGTTTTCATCCTTTTCCTTCCTCTCTAGCAAAAGGTGGGATTTGTAAATATCATTGTGCCAGTTCAACATCTCTTGCCAATATGTCCTTGCTATTCTGAAACAGAAGCAGCTCTGTGTTTAAGTTGTCGTATGTTAGAAAAAGAAAGACTCTGGGCATGAATATTCACCAGATTTTCAAAAGTGGCTTAACTGGCTATAAGCTTAGTGGGTGCACTGGCCACCAAAATTTGATTCCTGATCTTCAAAGGAGTCTGCCAGGAACTGCATAAAACAAAACCTGATATAAACAAGTAAGTCTAAACTTCGTGGTAATCACTGAGTCTGGTCTACCTTTGTGAATCATAAAAATTAGTTTACCCTTTATTTTCCCTTCATAAGTCATCTTTAAGTTCCAGTGGTCTAAGAAACACCTAATGATTTAATTAAAATTTAATAAAGTATGGTATTGTATCTGAAAGAGTTAGTTAAGAACCATACTCCCTTAAACTTTTTCACATTGAATAAAATGTTAAGAGGATAATATACTGAGTATTTTTGTTTCTTCCTAGTGAGTTCATCTCTGACCAGAGAGGGAAATTATTTCACTCAAAAAAATAGCTTGCTCACAGATTTTGTGTTTAATTTTCCAAGCTGTCCTTTCTAGCATTGGGAGCATTTAGATGTCTTGCCACATTGAACATTCAGAGGTCATGAAGCATGTTGGCTGATAACAGAATCACATTCAGATGTCTGAGCTTTGTAAATATCAGTAAAACTTTGAGCATTTGGAGTGTACTTCTGTTTTTCCACTTAAATGGACTTCTATAATACTTTGAGGAACAATGCTTGCTGAAGAGATAGTAATGACTTTCAAGGAGAAATGTACTGAGCAGGCTTGCAGCCATTGTTATTAAAGTACTTTAATTTGTTGACAGAACTGTCTAGTGTCAGATTAAAAAAAATAGTTTGTTTACAGCCATAATGAATTCTGTTGCCTTGTCTGTATATAGTATGCATGAGTTTAAAAAAAAAAACAAAAAAACCAAAAAACCCCTCTGTTATTATATACCCTCTAAATGTCTGAAGCTTATCCCAGAAATACATACTATCCCTTGACATAGAAACAAATACCAAATATTTGCCTTCACTATTATTCATGACTTCTTTTTAACACTTACCTGTATTATAAATTCATTTGGCTTTGCCAGAGATGATATTATATCTAGCATACTAAAAATAGTAAGTTTATGACTGTGACTCAATTGAATTCCAACAGAATTTGTAATAATTTATTCTTCAAATAATGGTTCTGTGGTTGCTGTCCTCGCTTGCAGTTGGAGAGTGCAGCAGCATTGGATGTGTGACGCTGATGATCTTTACTGCTGTTTGTAAGAACTGCAGACTTAGGCATGCTTATTCGCCTAATATGCTGCACTGTTCAGAGAGACGTAGAGATGCAACTGATATTTTGCATAGCTGCTTCTTTTAACCAAAATGAAGGTTGTACATGGTCCAGGTTGGAACTGCAACAGGATGCTGATAGGTGGAATAAGGAGGAAGCAGCTGGAATGATTTCATTAAATGTGAAGACAGTTATTTTTATGGAATTAAGGTATTACAAGAATTTAGTACCCTTCCATATTTTGTATTAGGATATTGTTGTTTTATTCTAACAGGTTTAATGTATGATCTGTTATCTTTTGGTTTTGTTCTAGAATTGTGATGATTCCTCTTCCTCAGAGGGGAAAAATAAATCAAACTTAATAATGTATAACTCTTATAAACTCCATTCTTCTTGCAGTAGAGCTTGTTAATTGTATTCAGCCTGGAATTGCCACTCTGCAGATGACTATGCCTTCTTACTCATAGCCATTGTAACCTTGCATGTTGTCTGCTCAGCACGTGGTAATTCTATTTAATACGTAGGCAGCCCTAAGCTGAGCTTCTGCAACACGAAACCTACCACCCCAAAAGGTGGTAGTTGTGGAAAGCAGCTCTGGCCTCCTTTTCTTGAGGACAACCAATGCACAGCACTGATCAGGAAAGGGAATTGAGTGTGTGCTTTCAAAGCATTTCTTCAGAGCCTGCACCCAAACACGTTGAAGATGTAAATCATGTTGAGGAAGGCCAGGCTACAAAGCTCTTTTCCTGCTTGAATGACTGCTCAATCCAGGAATAAATATTTGTAGCCTCTTATAAAATTGGCTGCAATATAGCTTTGCAAGAGCTGTGAAATTTAGTTTTTCCCTTTGTGCTCTTTTATTCTGCCTGTTGATACTTTAAATTGTATGTAAACCAGAATGACATTATATGTAAACCAGATGACATAGGTAGTTTGTATTTTGGATGTCCCACTTTTTTGTTTTGAACTCATTACTGTTAAACTTCACCTGTCTCCTGAAGTGTAACTGTGAAAGGGGTCTCCTATAGCTAGAGGTGGATGGTCCCAGCAGAACAGAGCTGGACACTGCAGAAGGTGTTTATTCCTTTGTGTGTATCTGACATAGCTGAAGGAGGGAGGACAATTCAGAGTATACCTCTGCTTTTTCCATACGTTTCCTTCACCTCTCTTAAAATGCAATTTGGCTGTCAAGAGTTGGAAAGGGTGGAACTGGAGTGGAAAGAGAAGGGAAACTGGAAAGGGATGGAACTGTTGAGAACTGGAACTGAATGGCTCCAAAACTCTGGTCTAAGTGGCCATTGTTCATCAACATAAAATGCTAGTCTCTGATTTTTTTCTTGTGGAAGCCCATCTGGATGCCAGTGTTCTCTGAGAAGTAGTTAATTCACAGGCATTGTATGCAGCTGGGTCTCTTGTACAGCTGGGGGTAGTGGCTGATGAATTCTGCTTTGTTTAAAACACAGTGATCCGTCAAGGGTCAAACCCCAAACTCCAGGGATGAGACCAAATCAAATTTCCCTGTTGTCTTGCTCACTTCCTAGACCAGATGTATCCATCTGGATTAGTAATGTTGATTTGATTTTGTTATTTGCAAGCAGCAATTTTCTTTTGTTGTGTTCCATGATAGCCCCACGACTATTTGTGCTTTGCAGAAGTAGGTTAGTCATATCGGAGAGTAATTTGCAGTGTTTTAGAACAACGAGGAAGGATGATCTCACTCAAAAGTCAGATTATGCTAATTGCTTAAAACATGAGGTTTTCTTCCCTTTTTTCTGTCTATATATAGGGAAAAAACAATCATAGATGGGAATTCAGGCTTTCGACTGATGAAAGCACAGAGTGAGTATGAAGGACACTAAATGGCCCAAGATATTTTAATATTTGTCTAAAACTTCCCCTGAGAAATACCACTTCTGGTGAAGAAAAATTTTAGTGCAAGCTTAAGTCCAGCTTCTGTAACTTATTAAGTTACCAGTCCTGGGGAGAGCCTCGTGACCGCGCGTTTACTGACCGTACAGGAACGGTACTGACTGCGAACATCTCGCCGTGCCTTCACAATTCCCTGCCTGTCATCTCAGCTGCAGGAGCTGACTGTGAGCGTGATGTTAGTGTATCACCTCTGTGGGACACAAAAAGTGTTACATCTAAAAATGCTATTTAAACTTTGTAATTAGATGGGCAGGAATTCATTATGCTTAGCTGAAGGACAGTACCACCTCAGGCTGCTACTAAGTTGATGACATCTATCAGTTTATCTATAGTGTAAACCTCTTGAGGAATTTTGTTCCTTCCTTCTATTGATTGTTTTGGTATTAAACAACTACTTTAGTTGTGTTTAACTTCAGTTTTCTTTTGACCAAAAGCTACACTTTTAGGTATTGATTTTAAAAATTACTCCAACCAACTAGAGCTCTGAGTGTAATATCTTTTCATTATTGACTTGCTTTTGAAACGCTACTCAGTTGTTAACCTTTTTTCTCTGTCATTATAAAAAGGCAGACTTTATAGGAGGAATTAAATGGTTGCTATGTTTGTGATGAAAGGAATTCTAAAAAAAAGTATTCTCTGGGTGCTTTTTTATGGTTCTTGGGTTTACTTATTGATTACTTATTCAGTGAATTGTTGAGTATGCATTCTGAGATGTACCTGATTGTCTTCATAAATGTTTAGTGTTCATGCATGACTTTATTCTGGAAAGGAGGATAAATGGTTGTGTTTCTGAAACAGACATTTCTAAATAATTATGGATAGAACTGGTGATGCTTCTTATGCTTAAGTTGCTTCACTTGTAAGAATAATAACAAGCAACTGTTTTTGGTTGCTTGTAACTTTGCTAGACTTCATCTTTTTGGGCTGGGTGCCTGCAGGCTGAGATCATATTCTGCTATTAAATTTTAATCTAACTAGGCCAGTAATTATATTTTCTCTAATATAATTAAGAGATTCTAACTGAGTACATGGTTTTCCTCTGAAACTTGACATTTTGCTGAGGTGTTATTCTGAGATAAGGGATGCATCTCCTGCTGTTCTATTAATATTCATTCCAGTAAGTAGTCTGGTAAGTCTTAGTATACACTGCCTTAACAGAACCATAGCTGGCAACCAAGTCCTCTGACAGCCCAGCAGCGCTAGGCATGTTCATCACACCATGGCTCTGTTGTCAGAGCAGCAGATGTGCCACAATATTGACCACAGTCTGTGCATGTGTTCATCCAGCCACTGCGGTACCAGATACTCAAGAGCAAACAGTTTGTTCTGCCCAAGCTCTGAGCTCTCGCTGGGTGGCTCTGGTGAACTCCACTTCTCATTCCGGCCGCAGTCACTAAGCCATTTGGAAAATAAGTAACAGTTACTCCTGTGCATTAACCTAAAGGTTTGAACCCTGCCCATGATTCAGGTTCGGCTTAGTGCATGGTTTTGTGTAGCAGAGTTCTACTTTTTCAGCCTTTTGGAGTAATTTTTAAAATCCGCATTACAGGGACTTCAGAAATACAAAGCCAAGCATCCGAACATTGGGAAAAGCCAGAACAGTACACTTCTACCGATATGGGCTTATGCTGTTTTTTCATGGGAGCTCTGATTCATTCAACACATGAAATTTTACTTTGCAAAAAAGCTCAAGTGGTGCCATTCAGACCAGCTCTCTATTTGACTGCTGTCTTGATAACTCTTACTTATGGTCTTGCTGTTAATGACATCGAGTTCCAACCTGGAGAACTGAGTTCTGTACTAATAAATAATTTTAGAAGAAACTCTTCTTTATAATTCTAAAAAAATCTAGTTTTGGCAACTAATTGTGTGTTCCTCTTGTTTTGGATGTCAGCATTGTCAGCAAAGATCAGATGTGCAGAAACGGTCTCCACAGCTGACATGGAAATCAGCTGGAGCTATGCCTTGAATATAGAAAGCACCATGAAAATGAAAAGTACAACTATGCTTCATTTGACAATACAGACATAGGAGATTCAGCATTTATTGTTAAAATAGTTAGAGATAATAAGGACAATAAACAGAATCACTGTAATTATTTATTGACAGTCAGCATCATGCTAAGCTTGTCCCAAACTTGTGCTCTATTTAGAAAGTCTTCAGACATTTAATTTCTTCTGTTGGTTTAAATTTGTGGTATTTATGTTATTAACCTCTAGAGCTGTTTTTTGGAGTATGAATTTGGAAATATATTGAAACACTTTAAAGGTAGTCATGAAACAAAGTAAAATAAATGCTGGCAGTATCTAAGTACACCTTTGTATGACTATGTAGCTGAGACCATGGGAGGACTTAATTAAAGCACGGCCTCTTTGATCCAGATATATTTTGATGGTGTGAATATACACTAATTTCTTAAAAGTGAAACAGATCTGAATCTAGTTTTTTCATCAATAGTTTGTACCCTTTCTACACGAGGACGTTGTTTGCATGTCGTCTTATAAGGACAGGACTTTATCCTGAAAAGGAAAGTCTCTCTCTCTCTCTTTTCTTTTTAAATCTCCATAAGCAGTCATATAGCTTTCAGCTACAAGGAGTCCTCAGTATGTTCTGTTGCTGGACACATATCTTAAAAATGAGAACAGTCACTAAATTTTGCTTGGTTTCATCTCCTGAGTAGCTGTCCGAAGTATACAATTTATGCTTTTTCACTTAAAAATAATCATTTAAAAAAAAGGAAGAATTTTATATATTTTGGCACAATTAAAAGAATGTTCTGATGTGACAAACTGGTGAACTCTTCCATCCCTGTAGGAATTTTGGAACTTCATGATTGAGCTCATCTGACTGTGAAACTTCATATTCAAACATTTTGAAAGTCATACAGATCTTGTTTGGGGAGAGCAGATGAATGTGGTTGGTCTGGATTTTTTTTAACAGCTTCAGTAGTTATGTCTGAAGACATCAAGTATTTTCAACATAAATAAATGTCTATGGTTAAATGATGGGAACCTTTCAAACTCAGCATTGAGACTGCTTCTATACAGAGATCAATTTTAACAGACAAGGCTGTTACATTGCTCCTTTTGAGATGTTAGGTGTCTACATGTTATGCTTTGCCTGTTTATAAACATCAGTAGGGTATTAAGTGTTGGTGGCTGTAATAAATGTATTTAATCTAAAACTTTCAAAAGCTCCATAGCAATTTTCACTCTTAATGCTTTAATTGAATTGAAAGTCTTGATAGTGAGAGTAATTGAACATTGATTTCTCTGATAATATTTATGTGCAGCCCATGTGAAGGCACTGTATTGAAACATATATTGCTTTCATTTTCCTATCTTGAATCCAAAAAAGTTTTTAACTTTTCCAAAATAAGTACACAGCATAGTAAGTCAACATTAAAACGAGCATTCACTCTAATTTGAAGAGCCAGACGTCTTACAATTCACCTACAGAAAGACTGCGTATTGGCCTCTACCGTTAAATTAGTAATTTCATTTATTTAAATATTGATCATATTGCAGATGTTAGGAGGGGAAATCACAAGCCCCAAGCTGCCAGCTGTCTGCACTGCCTCCATCTCTGTCCAACAGCCTGAGCAGTTTGCCAGGCATCCCTGTATTTATAAGGTTTGGGGCTGTTTTAAATCTGATGGTAGTTCCCATCTTCCCCAAATGCAGTGGGCCTCCTTTCTTGATCTCCATATACTGAAAATGTAATATGTATCTACAACCGGCTCAGCTGCTTGACTCAGCCTGACTTCCATCCAGCCAAATTTCAGAGAAATTTGTGGACATCAGAAATTTGCGTATACACGGTGGACATGGGCACTCAAGTGACCTGTTCCCTCTGCAAGCAAATGTCAGCTCCCTATTCCCACGCCGAGCAGCATCCTGACTTAGCTGCTGTATTTCGTAGTGTACGTGTGTTTGTATAAATCATACATTTAGGCTGGACAGGTGTTTATATTTGGTCCCTATGGCAGTCATGTAGTTGCTCAGGATACTGTGCCTTTCCCTGGCACCGGTTTTACTTCCTTGTAAGAACTACAGTTAACCAGAGCTATCTTGCTCTGGGCATCTGCAGTTGATACACACTTCCAACTGCTGGGATTTTGGTTACATCTTCTGGAGCCCTGAAAAACCAAGCTAGTTTTTTGTATCTTCTTAAACCCCTCCCTATTCCTGCATTTCCACATTGTTTGTAATGTTCTTTCGACAAAAAGGGACAGACTGTGACCTTGGCTAATGAATAAATCAGCTCCATCTGTCCACCCAGAGATAGCCTTGTAGCACAGTAGGGCTTAAGGGCATATTTGTACCGTGCAGCATGGTTAAAAATATCTAAGTTGATTCCAAATAATCTGGTGCATTCACACAGTGCAACACAGTATTGTTGGCCTGGTGCTGGGCCAGGACATAGGCAATGGTGGCTTTGAGCAGGTCGGGTTTGCTCTGAGAGGGCATTGCTGGTGGTGAAGCTACATGTGCTCACTACTCAAAGTAGCTGATGTGTCCCCGTGTGATGCTGCATCGCTCAGTGTGCTGTGACTGCTCATGCGTTAAGTGGGCACAAAGCCGAGTACTGCAGGCATGCTGTCCTACCAAAGATCTTACTAAGTGTATGCTTCTACTACATGTGGTCTTTTTTTGAAGGGTTAAGAGATGCAGACAAGAGCATAATCTTCTGAAATTTTGCAACAGCTCTGAAACTGCATCTCTGTAACCTCTGGCAAATTTCTTTGCCCTCACTCAGAGTTAGGCAACCTGGCTAGGTTTCCTTAAAGTGTTCTGAAGCAGGGATGCACCATCTGAGGTGAAGCCTTTAAAGTTCGTATCGTCTGGTGGTTTGTCCATGTTAGAAAAACTTTGACTGGTGTCCTCATAACTGGGCTCCGATTCTCAGCGTAAGAAAAGATTTCAGATCTCATAGTTTGTTGCCACTAAAAGGGAGCTACCTCACCTGTCATCGCACTTGCGTCACTCAGCTTGTGCTAGAAGCAGTACTTGGACTCTGATACCACCGCTTAAGCCAACAGAAAAATAATCACGGAAAAGCCCCATCCCCATCCCCCCCCACCCCTTCCGCTCCAACCCTGGGTATTTTCTTGCTGTTAGTCATTTGAACTGTCGCACAGAAGCTTTTTAGCATCACAGATGGTTGGAAGAAGGGTGCAGGACTGCACAGTGAGAAGGGGAGAAAGAAAGCAGTGGCTAAAGACAGATGGAAGGCCCTGAGATCTCCCCCTTCCAGGAGCAGTGAGGCTTGAGCTTGAGGAACAGAGTTGAGGTGCTTTCCCCTAAGACCAAAGTCATCCACCTTTCTTGTGTTGTGCCTGGCTGGAATAGTTCACACTATACCTATTGGAGACGCTTCGTTTCCATATAATATTTTAAATATTATTAACTCCTGTCCCTGGATTTCTGTTTTTCCTATGTCTATTTTTTTTTTCAATTTAAACAGCATCTCTTTGCTGCAGCATCTGTAATCTCCCCTTGTCTTTCATGTCACTTAGTATTTGTAACAGTGGTCCTTTACTGACACTTTAATATCCTTGATACAGTGTTTACATCATAGGACTTGAAGGCAAAACACCTTAGTTTTCCTCTTGCTCCAGTGGTTTGTGTTACGGTGAAATAATTCACACAGATGTCCTGTTCGTGGGGTATTGGATCAGAGAAGTATTTGGTATGAAATCTGACTTTGTGTTTCTGGAGAGGCTTTTGGCAGACGTGCTCCATCACATTGACTTTTTCTGTTCACTCCCTGCACGCTCTTTTGACAAACCATTTACTATGACTTCTACCCAAAGCGTGCAAAACTTCAGTTATTATTTGTTTCAATCTGCTGTAGTTTATTTTTAGTTTAAGGACATGCAAGTCCTGACACAATGAGCTACTTCCATAATTTTTCGTGCAAATCATTTTGCTTGAGCTGTGCTTATGATGAGGGGAAAAAAACCCCACCCCAGCTTTATTGTGTCCCCTGAAAAGGAGCTTTGCCAATGACATCAATGGGGAAAAAAGCAGGCAGTGAAAGTCAATGAAAAATAGGTTTTACGAATGTGCTTCTCTCTGCCAGTGAGCAAGCCAGCTTATAGTAGTGCATTTAGCTGGTGGTTATTTACATACTACTTGTACAGAAGTCATCAGTATACGGAAAAGCAAATTCTCAAAGGTTTTACAGTTTTTCTGTTGAACTGTAAGATTAAATAACTTGCCCCCCAAATATGTGTGTGTGTATGTATAGAAATAAATTCTTTTATCTGAACATGATTGTGGCCTTTTTTTGCATTCCTATTGGAAGAACATATTTTCTATTTATTGTTCTACAAATGGCATCCACAATACTACATGTTAACTCTTATCATTGAGGAAGGAATTTCTTTGCTCAGAAAGTTGTTTTTTATATGTACGTAAATACATACACACAAATCCACATTTGTGATTTATCTACAACCGACAGATGTGGATTACCGTATATATTACTAAAATAATGTGTCATTTCTTATTAAAGAAATTGTTTAAAATTACAAAAATATGGATGCAGAATCAGGCTTATATTGGCTATTTGTACAATCCATGGAAATCCATCTGCCTTACAAATACGTGCAACAGATTTGTTTCCTCCTTAGTCTGTTATAGCACAGCTGCAGACGGGAGATTTTCTTTTAAATGCTTTATAAAGATTCAGAATTGGCCTTTTGCTTACTATGTGCTCCCAGATGAAACAGTGACTGGATGCTTTATTCCTATACAAATTAAGTCATTTGGCTTCAAAATACTCCTTTAAATTAGAATTTTAAAGAGTTTCTTAGAGAATTATTCTGGGGACTTAATCATGCTCTAATTATTACTTTGAAATTTTAAAATTCTCTACCACATTTTGCTTCTATTTGACGTAAAAATTGATGCCCATACAATTCTCCTGTGAAACTACCTATGCCAGTCTTTATAGCACCACCCATCTTCTGACCTGTGCACAGCAAGAAATGCAAGTTTCTGTGCTTAAAATGCTGCAAGAGCCAAATTCAATATGCAGGAGCTCATTCTAGCTGTTGAACATAGAACGTGTACTTTTAAAATTCATGAATGGTGTGCATATTTTCCAAGTTAGAACATGGCTTATAAATACTAATTGGGGCAGTGATTCCAGTGATAAAGCTGCAGATAGTCATCAAGGAACTTTTTTCAACAGTCTAATCCTTTTAATAATTATGTGTTGTTACAAAAGTTCTTACAATTAAATAAGAATTGAAAGTTAGGTTTAGAGCTTTATAATAGTTTAGAAGTTTTCTGTTTGTGATTTATGCAGGTTTAATATTAGCAAATGTGCAAAAAATGTTACTGCACAATTTTGTTGGAAAACATGATTCGGAATGGGTCCACATTAAAGCATTTTTTGAAAATAAATTCCTCATATTTCTTTGTTTTTTGTCTCCAGAGGGATGTAAGAGGAGGAGCAGAGTATTTTGCTTTTTCTCCACATTTCAAACCATGAAAAAAAAATCTGAAATCACTTATGTTACTAATGCTACCGTCCTTCAGAGGCACTAGAGCTGTTTATGAGCACTGTTAAAATCTCTGGAAAATCCTCGTGTCCGCCAAGGCATGAACTTTATAGATATTCGTTCTGTTAAATTCAATTCCTTCAACGATGCGGCTGCAGCGTTGATTTGGCTGAGCGATGGCCCCCAAGGCACTGCCGCCCACAGCCCTGGCCCTTTACCAGCTGCTGGAAGCGGAGGCTGTCGGTGGAGCCACCCTTACTTAGCTGGGGTCACAGCTGAGATGACTGCAGGGATTCCAAGCACAGTTCTGCTCTAGTTTCTTAATAAGAGCAGGGTACACTGTTAACATTCTGAACATGACAGCAAAGGCATGCTTTTTATTATTCAGATTTAGAATTTGCAATGCTGGCTTACAGGCTTCATCTTACCCAAAAATTTTAACTAGCTCAGTTTAAGCCATATTTTCAGATCCCACGAGTTTGAATGTGCAAAATGAGAAATACACCGTGCTTAATGATTTTCATGTTCCCCAAGTAGTGTACTATTTGTGTTTTTTCACCAAGAATAGTTGCGTGCATTAAGGCCTATCTCAATTGTACATGTTTTCACCAAACCTATTTCTGTCTTTTCCAACAAAAGTAAACAGAAGGGAGAAATAACTTGGCACCTGAATAGTTTCTTTGGTTTTTGGGTTGGTGTTTTTTTTTAATTTTATGGTATTCAGAGCAACTGTGGTTGGGTTTTAATGTATTGAGCAGGAAGGGACACACTTATAGCAGGAACCCAAGAGGGAACAGCGAGTGGCAGATGCCTCAAAGATTTAGACTTACACTTCACAGATTATTTTTTCAAAGTACATCATTCCATACGCTGTATAAACCATATAGTGCAACGCAGATTACTGCTTTTGAGGAGGGAGGAGGAGGAGTTTAGTTTGTCACTGGTGGACATAATTATTCTTATTTTCCCAAATTAATTTACTTGGGGATGACTGTTAAGAGATGTTTAGAATCAGATGGTTAACAATTATTTCAGGATGATCTGCTAGGCTATAAATCTCCTCGGGACCAGGTAAACGGTATCAATTGTGACCTTAACGTAAGCAGAGAAGACAAGAGATTAAACTTACGTTTGACAGTACTGCGGGACTCCTGGAACCCAGCTGACTCTGAGCCCCAGCCCAGGGCTTCGCACTCGCGCTCCTCCCCTTGCCCGTGCCTGGCACTCGTGCTTGCACCTCCTCTGCTCTTTTCTGCCAGCCAACACATCTTCCAGAGCCCCACGCTGCGCTTGCGCCCGTCTTCCAGGGTCTGGTATACCCAGTTGGGAGTGAAGGCAGCTGCGTTGTTAAGAATAAGTGAGACCAGGGCTACCAACACAGCTGTGGCTACCAGTTTCTGGTCAGTCATATCTGACTGTCAGCTTGCT
>Ga0181612_154684_pt1 | contig 14580 bp, 4 predicted proteins | sample HoacroProtozoa21_FD_119630 | JGI IMG/M metagenome (GOLD analysis project Ga0181612, IMG submission 119630) | Hoatzin crop microbial communities from Cojedes, Venezuel. Combined Assembly of Gp0051906, Gp0051904, Gp0051908 | reverse complement strand
TATCTGATTAGTTTGTTTATTTGAACTGCAGTGATATAGTTATGTCACACTGACACAAGTCCACACCATTTTTGTTACTGCCACTGTGCAGTTACTGATTACTTACTGTTCAACAGCTTACCAGTGAATTGAGCTACTAGCATGGCAGTCTGGGTGTGCATCCTGTGGAGCAGAGTTCTGCTCCATGGGTTTTCTCACGGTGCTTTGTGAGGTGCTTTCTCAAACCTTCAGGAATTCTGTACCTGTGTGTCAAACTAACACAGTTTTGTGGCATCCATCAACTTGGCTGGTGCAACTTCTAGAAGATGGTGAGAAGAATATGGCCAAGTTTTGTGGTGAGCAAACACTAACATGAACAGGATAGTAGTGTGTAGTTGCAGACTGATGTTCAGCTAAATGGATCAGCTCTGCTGGGAATTCTGCTGCTGTTGTACTGTGGGTAATGGAAGAGCCTGAAATCAAGCTATTCAGGCTAATACATTTAGCTTCACAAACGAGTTGAGAGACTTCGCATGATCAATTACTATGGCTCACTTGTGGGACCACCAACTGTAGATGGAGGTGATCTGATTGTTTTTTAAGAGTAGGCCACACCTTCTATTTTCATATTAGGTATAGATGCAGTTTTCTGTACTGTGTATCAACAGTCTGCCCACTGTGGCGGTAGTTCCTGCTTTGCTGCTACAGTGGTGTACGGAGCGCTTCTGGAGTGGATGCACCGTGATGGCAAAACTCTGCTCTCATTGGTGTATTTGTCGCTTCTGCTGGGCAACAAGGGAGAAAACAGGAATAGTAGCATAAGTGTATTTTGCTAGGACAGCTGCATCTATACTAAAGGCCTTTGTTATTTTAGTATAGATATACAGAAAGCTGTCAGGTACCAAATAAGAAATTACTTGGGCTATGAAAGGTTAATATATGCAGATTTTTCCCGGGTGTCTTTTTGTGCCATGAAGACAGGTTGATATGTGGCAGGACCCAGGGAGGGCTTGCTCTGTCCCATTGCGCAAATCGTGAAAACTGGGCTGTTGGTAAAAACCTTAATGTGGACATGACTAAATTAGTTAACTTTCTTTGCCTCCAATTCCTGTAGATTTCTTTAAGCTTTATTTTCTTCACTGAAGATGTATTGGTTTTTAAATGAAAGAGAATTTCTGACTTGTTTTCTAAATAAGTACAGATCGGAGAGCTTGGATCAAAAGCCTATAATATGTTTCATGTCTGTAGTGTTATATATTCTAGTACAGTGCTGAAGCAAACTGTTTTTTCTGGTGAAGTTTTTCAGACGTTTCCTATCCTGCAACGTGGTAGCAGAGCTCATAGATTTTGAGTTTCCATTAAACACAAGAACATGTTAACCTGAAAATGAAAGTAGCAGAACCAGTGCTATTTCTGTGGAGAAGATCCAGGGTGTCAGCTTTCCACTGACTTTCTACACTTGTTATTAGAGTGTCACAAAACACAATAGGCAGCAGATCTATAGCCAGGAGAAGACATAATTAAGTCTGTAGTACCAAGGTGCTAATAGATTGTATCAAAGTTCTGATATAAATCACAGTAATAATGTGAGGCTCTGTCCGTTAGTGTGATAGAAACGCTTGGCAAGCAGATCAGGTCAGAAAGGAGAATTTCTCATGTAGATTACTACAACAGTAATAGTTTTCTGAACTAGTGCTAGGCCGTAAACCTAGAGAATATTGCTTAGCACTTGGAATGTAAGGGCTGATATACCTCTTTTTGTTAGCTTGTGGAATTTAATACTCACAGCACTTAAAGATCACTATCAGGTACAATTTCTTTATTAAATTTAAAAATAAAAAAACATGTACATGAAATTCATACATGCATATGTAACATCCTTCTGTGTACTCACATTTGTTAGACTATGGAAATAAACAGGTTACTGAAAGGAATAAGAACTAATAGCAAGTGTAATTGTTATTTACCCTATTTAGAAATAGTACTTGCAAATAGTTGTGGTGCATAGCTGTTCTGAAAATGTTTATCTATCTATATGTATGTATATAAATTTTTTTCATATATAAGCTTCATGTAACTTTTGAAGAGAAATTGAGTGCTGATGAAAGTTGATAAAAGTTGATGAAGCTGATAAGAAGTCCTTTTATTTTGTATTAAGTCCCAAACACGAACTGGCTAGTTAAACAGGGAATACTATTAATGATATGGTTTAGTATATAACTGGTGCTGTAGTTCACTTATGAAGTTAGGAGCTTTAACATATGTATTTTTGAAAACTGTCAAAAGGTATATTCAGTTTGGGTTTTTGTTGTAAATTACCAAAACCCAAGGCAGATCTGTGACGTAAGTTTAGGGTGGAAAAGCTCTAGTTGGTTCACTGACTACACTGTGCTGGAATTGGAAGCTTTGACAGTACAGACTTGAGGCTGTGGTTCAAAGAAAGTGTCAGACTTTGTCAGCTGGTACTGCTACTGAAAATGAATATGTGCCATGTTGTGTTGCTCTACATTTGCACAGACACCTATATGGTTAACAGATTTTGTTGTTAGTTTTATTTTGGTGGGGTTTTTTTCCTCCCTAAATTAGTTTTAGGCAGATCAGGTTCATAGTCCAGTTCAACGTGTGGCCATATAAAGGTTTGTACTGGCATATATCAACGAATGGTCTGGGACAGGAACAAACCGTTAGTGGAGGATAGGACTGCTGGTTCTTTAGGGTGGACTTTCTGCCTGCAATGCTGGTTTATGCAGTAAAATGTTTATCAGATTACAGGCTGAGATTTACTTGCTTGTATGTGGCTTTGAGCTAGGGACTGTGAAAAAAGTATTAATTCTGTTGCAGATGAATATACAGATAACAAACAGTCCATGTGCTGGCTGTGGCAATTTTTTTCTCACTTCACGCCCTTGAAGTGAAAAGTCTAACGATATGCAGCATGAGACAGTGAAAACCTGTTTCTCTGAACATGCATTGAAAATAAAATTGTTTTGGACATCATGCATGGATGGAAGATGTAGTTTCATTTAGTTTGATGTTGAAGGTTGAGAAGGGTGTTAAGGTTTTGTAGCAGTGTGCTAGGTGAATGTGGGGATATGACTGCAACTTTATTTGCTAGCTTTCAGAAGTTGCTGTTGAACCTTTGAGACAAGGAGTAGTTTTGAAACATGTTGAGTCCTTTTGTTATTTCTCTAACTTTAGTGAAAGAAAAAGTGAGTATGCAATTGAAACAGATGGAATAGAATTTTAGAGTGAAGGCAACTTGCTGTGCAAGTACAACTATAAAATCACTGTCCCTAAAGATAAGAAAGAATGTGGGGTATTACAGTTTGGTATGAATAGATTTGTCAGTTATTGAATAGTTTGATAACTGTGGCCCGTTTGAACATTTAGTAGGAAAAGACCCCAAACAATGACAATTTGAATGTTTGTAAGAACAGAATACCTTTTAATGGTCACATGAGCATCAGTTAAAGCACCACTTAGAGGACTCTGAGCTACTGTGTACAAGATTGATGCTGTGCTTCAGAGGTCTAGCCAAATTTGAGTGGAAAAAAAGGCCTGAAAATCCGGTGCAGAAATAACAAATTTGATGCAACAAAGTTGTTATATGTTTTCACAGTTCTCATGGTTTTGAATTAATTTTCAAAATTGCCAATTTTTTCTCCTTTTCCTCGTATACACTGACAAACTCTGGGTGTGTTATCTTCATAACTCAGCTATGCCATTAGAATCTGGGACTTTTTTGTTTTTTAGTTTGTGCTGTTGGGGTGAAGGATTGCCTTTAGAGTAAACAAGGAAAGTATTTTTGGTGATTCCAGATGTTCCAAAGCTCTCTACTAAGAACTGGCTTATTTGTGTAGTGTGGGCAAGAAACTTTATGCCAGTCCTTCAATAAATGGAGAAAACTTGCTTAGTTCTGTTCTTGTGCCTGCCTTTCTTATTTCTCTTCCACAGGAAGAGGAACATAGCGCCTTTTATGATAGATTTTAGGACTTACATTGTTTAACTTGGGTTATTAGATGTAAGACTGAAGTTGTTCTTTCATTGTTGTGATTCATATATCTGATTGCTTGGATTTTTAAGTAACACCAGTCCAAAAGCCTCTGAAACTATTGCGGAGAATTTAGGAGGAATGCAAATTGACTTTGTGGCCTGTTGCTTTTACAAGCATAATATGTAAAACCATCCACTGCTTTTCTACTTCACGTGTTTATTTATATGGGAAGACTTTGCAAAACAATTAAGTGGAATGTGTTTTAAGAGGAAGTTCCCTTTATGAGCTGCATATGACATGACAAGATGTTTCTTCCCTAATTCTCAAATCATGTAGGCCAAAATTCTGAGACAAATGATGACAAGGAAGTGTCATCTTTTCTTAAAAATAAAAAAGTACATGATTAACCTCTGGAGTTGTAAGGATGTGTGCTGCTGACAGGCTGGCCAGAGCATATGGGGAACTGCATGGGCATAATGGGATGGGGAGGCAGCTACAGTAAATTAGATTTTATCAAAAGAGTGTGGAAGGCAGACTCAGACTGAAGGCAGGGTTTCAAAGAGTTACGTTGGAAAGTACCAAAATAAGCATACTACGGAGCTACAGAACATTTTAAAATCAGCAAGGCCTTTTTGTAGGGCATGTTCTAAACTTAGTGGCAGCAGTAGAAAAGTAAAAGTACTGTAAATCGTACATGCCTGACTACTAGTGTGGCATTCTTGAACTGCTGCCCATTTAGGACTCGGCAATCTCCTTTAATGGAAGCATGTTTTCTTCAATATTTGAGTTTGTTTGTTGCTTGTTTATAAGATCATATGAAGTTAGTGTTTTAGGCTGAGAATGACTGGGTATTAAAAGTTATCATTTGCAAATTATAATATCTGTATAATTAGAGGTCCTCAAGAAGATTATTTACGTTTTGTTCTCGAAACTTAACCCATTGTTTAATGATTTTTCTTCAAGTTGCTAGCCTTTGTATCTTCGGTCTCTCCTCTCCCGAAGAGATGGAAACGTAATGTTTTTAAATTTAAAGCAGATAATACTTTAACTTTGGAACAGAAGAATTTATTTCAGAGGGCTGTTTAATTGTTGTTCTCTACTTCTTTATTCATACCAGTTAGTCTGAGTCAAATGAAGTATTCATCTGTTGGGAGAAAAATGTAATCATTTTTAACGCTTCATCTTCATCAAGTTGGTTCAAATATGATTCCTTATCACATAAGCAACTTTGCAAAATAATATATAAATCTGACTTTTTTCCTTTTCATTTTGAATGTGCACTCTTCAAATACAATGAGCATCTATGGCAAAGTACGTAGCATTCAGCAGCCGCTAATTTCTGTTTTTAGGGGCAAACGCCGTTCTTGAATTCTGCCTTTCGTGTAACATACTGCAAAATGCCGAAACAATTTATGATTGTTAATTTAAAAGTGTTAGGAACTGATGTTCACCAGTTTTAGGATTCTGTACAAGAGAGGGAGTGAGTGTATTCTCAAGCTTTAATTAAACTAATTCTAGCAGATTTAAAAGAAAAAAAAAATATCCTTAGAAGTTTCCTAAGGAGGAGGAAAAAGAACATCGGTCTACTGTATAGTAGTATTCAGTATCATTTTCTATTTTTCAGGTTAGCAGCCAGCATTAATATTAAAGTGTTCTTTTTTGAAGTGTTTCTTTTTGGTGGGAGTAACTCAGTGACACAGTCAGGGCAGCAGCTGCCATGCATGTGGGAATTGGGTTTCTTTAACTCCAGTTTGATTCTTGAAGCAGATGACCTTGGGTATGAAAGACATGCAAAGGGAGATGCAAGGTCTGCAAGTGGTCTCCCATTTTTGTAACTCTTTCCTTTTTATTATAGACAATACTCTTTTGTGGACTCAAAAGTAACATTTCATTTCTTTAGGGTTTGTCTGCCTTCCCATCTGTTGCATTTACTTGAATTAATTTACTGTCAATTTAAGGTTTATACAGTACTTCAAGAAAACGGATTTTTTGAACTTAACTATAGGCATCCATACTCTGAATTTATTCACATACGTCTTCTAAACTATGCAGTTGAATTATTTTCTTCTTGATTTCTATCTAGCATGGAATAACTTCTGCAGATTTCCTTCACTCATTTTTGTCTTGCACTTTGCTAAACATGTATGTTGAAAATGTCAGGTGTTTCTAATTACTTCTATGAATTTTTCTGCAGTTATAAAATAAGTTGTCTACTGTCCTTAAGAATTTAAGTGTTTCTTTATCACAATGAATATACTTGAAGCTTACTACATAGTTAAATACATCTGCTGGGAATTCCTGCAAATCTGAGTTACAGCAGCAATGAGCATTTTGGTGGCATATACTGCAAGTGATCAGAGATGCCACGTCCTCCCGCAGGGTTAGCAAAAGGAGAAGGGAAGGGCTGGCAGTGATTCTGGCATCTTCCAAAAATGGAGAGAACCTGTGTCTAGGCAGAAGTATTGGCTGTACCCCAGAATGTTTATAATAATGCCAGTTATTGCATCCTGGCTAGGTAGAACAGTGGGAAGGGTGTGAAAAAGAAACCAGTAAAGCTCAGAGAGGCCGGAGAAGTGTACAGTTGAGAGGATGCTAGCCTGAGCTAAATATAGCAACTTATTTTGGAAGATGACGTAGACAGATTGAGACTGTGCTTTACTTTTGTGTAGTTTAATTTCTTTTTTTATTATGGAGACTGGTTTTTATTTTTCATCTGTGACCCTTGACATCCTTAATAGGATGCCTGAGAGAGCCTCAAAAAACACACATATCCCCCACCCACTCCCTCCACAAAATGTCCCCCTTCCTCTTTGAAATACAGCTAGGAAATAGCCATGGCCTCTTAAAATTTAAGTTTCTGTCAGAATATGCTGGTCAATCAATTAGAAGAAGTCTTGCTGCTGGCATTTTTCAGTCAAAAGTTAGTTTGTGTATTTTTGTCTCCTATAGATGACATGCTTTAGATTAGATAGCTCATTATGGAGAAATACTTAGTAGATACTCTTGGGAATGCAACAGGTTAAGCTTCAACCATAAATAGCTTCTGACTGCAGTAATTTATTTCTTGAGCTTAAAGGACTTCTTCATGAAGGTTTTGCTGAATGTCATATCTAGAGTATTTTTTGTAGCTCTTGATTATTAATAAAGCAGAATATTCTACTTCGATTTAACATATTCTTCATACTACAGTTGTGATTACTAACTAAAGGTTTTTCTCAGGCTGCTAACTAAAATCCTTCTGAACTGGAATGGAGTGGAAAACTTTCAGCCTTGAAGAAGAATGTCTTGAAAGTTATGAGCATACCAAAATCAATCACACTGGAATATTTGAAACTAATATTCCTAGAACGTTTTTGAAAATTGTAAGTGTGTGTGAAAACTACTGTGTATATATGCCTTGTAAAATAGGGTGAGGCTTTTAGTATTAAAAAATGGGTCTGTTTAGGATAAACAGAGGTTAAATACCACGTTCATGATTCCGTTCACATGATTGGTGCTGGAAAACACATAGAATGAATGTGTAATCTTACCCACTCTGAAAAAGGAAGGGCATTAAAATCGCTAACAAGTGTGCCTCATTGTGGGCTTTCTGACTACTCAGCAGTATAAAAAGCAACATATTATTCCCTTAGTTTAAAGCAGCTGTAAGGTGAGAACTTTTTGCCCTTCTTCTGTAAACTTGTGTTTATAGCATATCCTTTTAAGTTTTAGGTTTATAGGCACATCTATACATGATGCATTGGAAAGCTGTTGTTTTATGCTTCTTTATATCTGTTACGTTACAGGTCTCATTGGTGCATTGGTTATTTGGAAACTGATGCTTCCCATTTTCAATTTAGCTGATATTGAAACTGCTGGTAACAAGAGCTGGATGAAATAGAGTCCTACACAAGTATATATGCAAAATGGGAAACAGCTTACTTGGGAGATGATACTGAGACCGAACATAAAGAGTAAAACTTCTTAAGCAAGCATTAAGAAATCCTACAGCTATAATCATAGATTTTATTCAATACTTCTCACTGTCAACTTCATATAAATGTCAGAGGTTGATTTTGGATCATAAAAAGGTGGATTTACATTACTGTACTGCAAGTCAATGGGGGATCAGGGCTCCTGAAAACGAAGAAAATGTAGAAAGTTTTTAAACCCAAAACTTTAAGCAGATCTGTATTTTGAAGTGTAAATGTGTTAAGAATTTTTTGTAATCCACATTATCAGTAAATGAAATCACCTGCCTCTTTCATGGCTATTGCATATAAAGTAGTTAAAACAGGAAAAGTTGTTTTTCCTTGTGTTGTAGGGTAAAACAGGCTTCTGTTTCTTCATGACTTCTCTAATACCTAAGGAATTCTTAAATAAAAAATGGACATTAAGAGCCAGCGAGAAATTTGTTACCTTTTTTTAGGGGTCAGAGAAAGAAGTAGAGTTGCAAAAACACTGTTCAAATGTATCACAGCGTACGTCAGTGATGCTCTGTAAAAGTCTCAGACAAATGGGGATGTGAAGTAATGCTTCTATAAATAACTCTGTGTTCATCCATAAACTTTTACTGGAAAGGCATGGAATGAGATGCGTACATCTCTGCAAGCAGAATTTTGGGTGTGGCAATACTTATTCCTGATAGTGAAAAGGGATCTTTTCTGCTGACCACCTGTAAAGATAAGGAGAGGATTTAAGGAGGCTTTGCTATCCTTCTTTTACTGCTGGAGATCAAAACAGGAGCAGCATTTCCAGCTGGTTAGGGCGTAGGGTGTGAATGTAAGTAACTTCAGAGATAATAGCCAAAACTACCGTGACAGAGTTCTCAGTCCTAGAGACGTAGTTCCCTGGTATAAATACAAACGTACATCCCTTTCCTGTAGTGACAGATTCAACTACCAAGCTAGGGAACCCATAAGCTGTGGTGAAGGCACCGTTGCACAGTCCTAGAAAGCAAAAAAATCTGGTTCCTTCACCAAGTTCTAGTATTTAACTACTTGGTCTGTTGCCTCATAAAACAGATGTTAGTATTATCTCTGATATGTATTGCTGCATTTATAATGTAAAAAAATATTCAGCTGCTAAAGATGATGGCTTAATTAGAGTGGAATGTAGACTCTCAGCTCTTCCATTAGTTTTGCAATAGCTAAAAATAGCTCCTGTAAAATATAGTAAAGTTGAATGGACTAACGTATCAGTTGTCTGTGCTGAAAGCTGGACTTGCCAGAAACAGATGTGGGTTTTTTCAAATCATAATTATCATCCCAAAAACGGAGATTCTCATACATGGATCACTTTGCTGTGCTTTTCAGATTAAAGAAATCAGTGTGTTGATATTTAACAGTGTCCTGACACTTGTATGTGTTATTGAGAAATTCCTGCTTACTAGCTGAGGATTTCTTTTGCATCATTTCAATAAGTTAAGATTTTTTTTAACCTGCACGGAAAGAACAGAGAAGTCCTAAATTGTACTGACTTGTTTTGGTAGTAACTCGTTTTAGCATTCTTCTCCTGTAGTTTAGTTAGAATGTGTAATGCGTTAAGTACCACCACTTACAGGTGTGGCAATAGCTGATACTGTAATTCGCAGATGAGCAGAATGGCCAATCTGTTGCATTATCTGAGACAGATAATAATACCTTTTTGTTAAGTAATAGTAGCTATTATTTAATTAATTTTTATCATAATAGCAGAAAACCACCTTACATATGGGAGTGGACCTGTTTGTCATTAAGTATTAATAACTGAGGTTTGAGTTCCTTGGGGTTTTATTTTTATATTTCTGCATAGTGATTAAAACTTCTTGACAAGCAGAAATTTAACCACACATGGTTATGTTAATGTTGACATTACAGCTGTTGAAAATGTACACTTGCAATGCTAACCTTGCATTAAGGTAAGTATATTGTTTGGATGCATGCCCAACAAACTATCACCTTTGTACAGTGTGCGTTGCATTTGAGGAGGAGTTATCAACGTCATAAGGCATGATTGTGACTCATGTCTGTTGACTGACCTTTTTACCCTTGAAAATCTCTTCTACCACATGAAGTATATCCTGTAGCTTGTATAATATAGTAGTACTATTTTTTCCAACATTTTGAGTTATATGTGTAATATTATTCTGCTCTGAATGTTAGACAAAATCACGTAAATTTTTTATATGAAAAAACAAGAAAAGTATTTATATTGGAGTGACATAAAACAAAATTATACTAACTTTCTGTAGCAGCAGAAACGCTTTATTTTTAGGTATTTTCTTTAACACATACTTCAACAGATACCTTACTAGTTATGTTTTATTTGGGGAAGGGGAGGAGTGTTTATCTCCTATGGACAGATTACTAGTTTCTGTATTACTAGCACTTAGAGGCAAATGCTCCACACAACATCTGCATGACCTTAACTTTATCTTAAATAGTTCCGTTTCTTCAGTAAGTTGTGTTGGACTTCAAGCATTTCAGAGCAGTAAAACGACTGCCTGCATCAAACTTGAGCTTAATGCAACCACAGAGAAATCAATCAACTCAAACTGAGACAAGTCTAGTGATAAGAATTTGTCTCAAAAAAAAAAAAAAACACCCTTGGTTTAGTCTCTAGCAGTAATTCAAAGTGAGTGTATTAATTTCTAAAATGAATGGATAGCATGCATGACCATATGTAATATTTGGCAAGAATATTAAAATATACACTTTATTTTAGCAGTACATACTGTATATATTCAAGAAATTATTCTAGGCCATTAGGATTAATTTGTTATGTGTTTGCATGGTGCAGAAAATTGAAAATGTCCCCATGAAGAAAACAATAACTCTATGTTTATTTGGAGGTGTTTAAAATAACAAACAAATGAAACAACCTCCAAACCTACCAAAACCTAAATCCCTTTCAATGCTTATTTTTGCTATCAATTTTAAAATTTAAGTTTTTTTTTTTCACAGCAGCCTCAGACTGTCAAACACACAAAAGTAGTAACTTCTCTGCTACTTATCAGTCTTCACATTTTTGTTTGTGTAATGGGATCTTAAGAATTTTCCCCCAAAGTATGTCTCAAAAGAAGACAAAATTTTCCAGATCAAATTTTGAAAATGCAAAACAAGTTTGTGCGTGGAATTCTTGTGTTGGCAGTAGGAGACATGACACATGTGCATGTCCATTTTTGCTGCCCAGTGCAGTACGTTAAATGTACAGAGTCTGTGACTAAGGGGCTTCTTTTCGTAAAATGTATTGTGCTTCTTTGAACTTCTTTCGTTTATTGAACTGTCATTTAATCTGCCTGGTTTTCCTCATCTTTTAAACAGGAGTGTGTGTATTTATCACATTGTGAATGCATGCTATGATAAAGTTGCAGGAATTAGATGAGAAACTATAATTTCAGGGCCTCTGCTGCATGTATCTAGGTGAGGCTGCATTTTGAGAGGAATTACTTCAGTCTTCTTGGCACAGTTCTACGATACATCGTTATTGGAGATACTGCCGGCATGCAGTATGGTATTAACAGTCCATAAAATCTTTTTCTCCCTATATCTTGAAAGAGCTCGTTTATATTTTGGCATTTAATACAGTTTTTACTACTGTGTGTGGTCTGCTTGAAATCTATTAATTATGTAGAATGCAGTTTTCTTCTGAGTGTGTATTCTTCTTTATCTTCTTATGCTAACTCAGTTACTGCAGCACCACTGACAACCATTGGTACTTCACATGCACTTAGAAATGAGAAGCTAAATTAAAACTAAGACAGCAAGGTCTCCTAGAGAATGGAAGAGTGGCATTGTTACAGGCGTAATTTGGTATGATGATCTTGTTCCTGGACACATGCGAGTAAGAGTTGTGACAGCGGGCCCCATTTGTCGTAATGGGGGTTTGTGCTGTTTCTCTTGCACATCTGAAACAAGAGAGGGTAAGGTTTGTTTCCACTGTGCTGGGCTCCATTGGAATTTTTTGGCTGAGAGTAGGAATTTGAAGCTGTAGATGAAAGTTTGGACGCTGCTGAAGTGTCTGTACCATTCCTGTTGCCAGAGTATCTCGTCACACTTCTTGGAAACTGTGGCCATCTGCTCATCTCAGGTTCAGGTGCTCGTTGCTTGTGCTGTGCCGTAGCCTCTGTGGAGTCCTTGCGATCATGAGAAAGGTGATTGTGGGGATTTGCTTTTAGTGTGATATTTCTTTGCAAGTGTTCTTGGAGATGGAGCTGCTACAATGAGAAACAGCTGAAGGCAGCATTTCTTAAAATGTTTTCCCTCCCTTCCATGGTGAGAAAATCTGTCGTATGCCCCTTTCTGTAATTGGTGTTGGCACAGCACTGCACAGACACAGCTTCCGAGTCTGTAAGCAAGTCTGTGCTGCTGTTGGAGCACCTTATGGGAAGTGTGCTCCTTGTGTTAGGAAACACTGGCCTAATCAGGGGTTGTTTGTGGCTGAAAGCCTAGATGTTAGCAAGGAATCCCCAGGGAATTTTGTTACCTGCTTAGATGTGATGTTCTGGCTGGGGCAGGCCACACAGCTTTTCATACAGGTGCTGTAGGACTGAGTGCTGCAGCCCAACAGCTATTGCATGATTAAAAGTAAACATTCCTCCTGAAGTTTTCACTGGGGCACCAGCTGAAACTGGGAGAGGGGCAGAGGGGACCAGCTGATTGCGGGCTGTAGCTTGGACATCCCTATTTTAAGGAACGCTTTTAAATCTATTTCATCTCTTTATAGATGCAGCCAGGAACTCACTGTTTGCACACAGGAATTGAACCCCATTTAATCAGTGTCCTACTTGAATTCATCCACATATAATGCAATGTACTATGGATATTTGTGCCTTAAACAGCCTGTTGTTATAAAGCAGAGAGCTGTGACTTAGATTAAATTTAAATCCTGATTTGCGGCATGTTAGCACAGCGAACTAATGCTAAAATCTGTTAAGCCTCCAAGGTTTTGGGGTGTGGTGTTTTTTTTTGTTCTTGACATTGGGTGAGTGCTGAGATCTTGACCCCAATCACATTTGCTTCTGGGCAGGAGGAAAGAGTCCATGTAGTTCCAGTAATCCAGACAAGCCGTCGCATCTGGTTTTATGAATGACTTCAGGGGGGAAGGGAAACTTGCAATTGATTAACATTGTTCTTAAAATCAAAGACTACTGTAGTTGCAGGAATTACTATAGAGAGCTTCAGGGACCTTGGCAGTTAGCTCAGAAAAACAACATTTTTTTTCTTTTTTTTTCTACTTTTTTTCTTTTCCCCCTAAAAGATTATTCAGAAAACTGAGACCTAATAGTTCCAAATTTGTACTTCCAGCTCTTCAAAATAAAATAAAAATTAATAAACATTTAGTCTTTCTGGATTATGGTAATTTTTTAAATCATATCTAAGATGGAAATCCTATTTTTATATTTGAAATTAGTATGCTTATATTGAATAGCCAACCATTTTTTACTATAGTTGTCAAACAGGTTTTCTTACTGTTTATCTATTATTGTCTGTTAAAATGATTACTAAAATTCAGGAGCATATAAAAATGAATGCTAATAGTTTTAGGAAAAAATAGACACAGTCTTACTGTGACTTATGATATGATCTTTTTTTTTATCTAAAGGCATGTTGAGTGTGTGCTAGTAGCAAGTCAATGTGAAGTGTAAATAATATTGTGCATGAGCACCCATCAGCTATTAAGCATGCTGTAGTTTAAGGCTCCACTTACCTTTCTGTAACAATTCCTACCATAAGTCAGCGATCTGAATTCTTGGCCCTATTTGATATTCTCTGTGATGGATACTTGATATTCTCTGTGATGGATACGTGGTATAACACAGTGCAACTGCACTGTGCTCTTAGGAGCAAGTCTTCGGACAAGTCGTCGTCTTCACTCTGAGGGTGACGGAGCCCTGGAACAGGCTGCCCAGGGAGGTTGTGGAGTCTCCCTCTCTGGAGATATTCGAGACCCACCTGCACAAGGTCCTGTGCAGCCTGCTGTAGATGACCCTGCTTCGGCCTACAGAGGTCCCTTCCAACCCCTACCATTCTGTGATTCTGTGAGGAGGAGAAATCCCACTGCTCCCCTGGACCACATCTGGAGCTATGCAGCATTAAAGTCTTCCAAAACCTTGATGCTTTCTCAGCAGTGTTTATTTTCATGTGACCTCTTTGCTGAAATCCTGACCTGACCACAACACAATGCAACTGTAGGCCAATCAGACTGCAATGTTAATTATAGTAATGATAAAGTTTTATTTGGGTCTGTTGGTGATGCATTTCACCCAGGGTTGTTTTGCTTTTCCTATTTCACATCCAGCCATTTATTAGCATGCATATCCCTGCATCCTGTTAGTCAGAAACATTCTCAATTCCATAGCTGTGACATCGTCATCCCTGCTTATCATAAGTATCACCAGTCCCGAATTTCCAATCTCACAGTTGAAGCAGCAAACCTAACTCCAGACTTGCCATAGACAAAGGGAGACATCGCTTGCTCTCTGCGTGTCTGTGTGGCAATAGAGGGCTTCTTGGTTGCCACTTGGATGTCACACCATGGAAGTGAAATCCCAGAGGGACTGCTGGGTGACCGTGCCTGCAGACCCAGCAGGGCACGGGCAGTTTCGTATGACCCCACAGACCCTGTCTTGAGATGCTGGGCCTGAG
>Ga0181612_170598_pt1 | contig 14581 bp, 10 predicted proteins | sample HoacroProtozoa21_FD_119630 | JGI IMG/M metagenome (GOLD analysis project Ga0181612, IMG submission 119630) | Hoatzin crop microbial communities from Cojedes, Venezuel. Combined Assembly of Gp0051906, Gp0051904, Gp0051908 | reverse complement strand
TTCAGCCCGTAATGTTCATTTATACCATGGCAGATGAAGGTATAGGTCGAAGAATTAATTTAAAACACAATACCAAGTCTCTGATATTCATGGAGTCTAAGCTATATCCCTCTGCAAGCATTTGTGAAAGTCTGGGGTGCAGGTTCCCCACCCCAGGGCCCAGCTGCAGAGAACCGATGACGTTCAGCTAGTTAAACCTCTTTAAGTGTCCCTGAGATCTTCTGGTTCCGGCCACAATCCACCAGCTTATCCATAATCACCTTTCCATGTTTCCAAGAAGAGAGTGTGGCTCTGCAGGCTGCCCGGCTTGCTGCTGTCCCCCTCCCAGCACCCTCCCGCATCGAGCCAAGGGGAGAGCAGAGCAATGGCGTGGGCTTTCCCAGCGGAGAAGGCTGGTCAGTTTGAGTCTTTTATGAAAAAGTCTCTATCCCATCAACACATTTGCTGATTTTTATGGGGGTTTTTTGAAGGAAAGGGAAATGGGGCCATAGCTTCAGATAGGCCGCATCACCTCCTGCATTCATCATCCTTCTTACCCGTATTTAGAAACCTTCAGGAAGCAGGTTATGAACAATCTATTTTGGACACATCGTAGATAAAATAAACCCATTTCTACAGTTGTGGAGCTTGGTGAGGATGTTGAAAGGCACAGGGCTGAAGTCCTGACACAGGCGGTGGCGAGCCCAAGAACCTGCCACAGCCGTGGCCGCACCGAAGGCTTGGGCATCCCACTGGGCATCGGCACCACAGCATCCAGCGAGGAGCTTGGGCAGAGTCAACCACTTTGCTTCTTCTGCTTCCTGATGAGAAGATGAGCTCAATGGCTGCTGTGCAAGGACCTACGCAGCAGAAGGGGGTTTCCCACCCAGGTCAGCAGAAGAGAGGCTTCCTTTACTTCCAAGTGGCTTGTACCTCTGCTGTGTGGGGAGGAAATCAAAGGTACATTTGGTGATGGCAGCAGTGTGATTTACCTCAGTGCTAGGGGTTTTTTTAAGGTCATCAGCTGCATGATCTCTGTACATAGCACTTTCAACTGACTACTACTTTTTAGTGTTTTTTCTGTTGGTCCTTTTTTCTTTCTTTACATTTTCTGCCCTTTCTGCTACATCTTTCCAATGAAAAATAGCCACTGTGAAGATTTTACTCTCTTGCTGTTTGTATGGGCCCAATAGAACCAGTACCAGCACCAGCTTCCTTCGAAGGACATGGATGAAACTCATCCAGGTTCCTCTGGAGGGAAAATTCAGATGTGGCAGAGGAATCATCATAGAATCGTAGACTAGAATAGAATCATAGACTCATAGAATGGTTTGGGTTGGAAAGGACCTTAAAGATCATCCAGTTCCAACCCCCCTACCGTGGCAGGGACACCTTCCACTAGACCAGGTTGCTCAAAGCCCCGTCCAACCTCGGTGATCCATCCTTAGGAACACCTGAGAGAGAAGTATTTCATCTTCAGCTAGCCTTTATGGATTTCAGCTGACTTGGTAATCAAGTCTCTGTACAGAAGAAATTTGTTTCACTAATAAATATTTTCCTATGTAACAGTACAAGTCCAAGTTCTCAAAAAAAAAAAAAAAAGGATTTAATTGTTAAAAGGAAAATAAAGTTAGCTTGCACCAACATAAGCATCCTCCTTTGCGATCCCACAAAGCCGTAAGGTTGGATTACATCTGCTAGGTAATGAAAGTCCACCAGAAATGTGGCATCTATGACCTGATGTGCAGGTGATGGAAACTATTGGGCCACATTAAAGCTGAGATATAAAACAAAGGACTTGGCTATGTCTAAATGGCAAAATACTGTGGCATTTTTTATCAGCAGCTATGTGCAATATTCTCACTTACTTCACATTTTTAAAACAGCAACTATACCCCAGCTACTTATACTTTTCCTCTTCACTCAGTTGTACCTTGCTTCATTTCTTTTATTGAACTATAATACCATCTAGTATTAAATGCTGATATTTGTCCTACTGCGGTTAGAAGCAAAGCTGTCACCAAGTGCCACGGAGCCCTTTAACGTTTCCACGTTTCACTTTAGAGGCATCAGCTTTTAAGTAAAATGGCCACTTTTAAGTGTATTGACTAGACACACATGTAAAGTGCTTTGGGATGAAATCCTGTACATGTCCTGTTATGACTCAGCTGCCCTATATTTGCGACCTTTATTTTTGTCAGAGAAAAGAAAAGAAAATTGTCACAGTGCAGACCAGCTCGCTGCTAATTGTAGTCTCTGAAGAAAACGAAGATGCTGTAATACACCATTATAGTCTCTACAGTTTGTATTAGGCACCTGGATAGATTTCCCTAATTAATAGTTCCTTTAGGTCCGGATTAAAAATAGCGACTAAGAGCTCTGGGTGGATGATACAGCAGTATGAAACAATGTCACACCTGTCTCTGTGCTGCAGCTTCCCAAGTGTAAGTAGGAGTCAAAATTTCCCTCCTCATTAAATAAAAACACTGATAGATAGTACATCACTTGGCATCTCTGAAGTGTCATACCTAAGACATACCATCTGCTACGAAGTTGCAAAAACATAGCCTGAGAAAAGTGGGACATCAAGGTGGAGCTTAATTTTCTTTAGTCAGTTTTCTGTCTATGCTGGACCTGAGCGTGGATGGTGCAGGCACGGCTTGCGATGCCAGTGACTGTAATGGCACCGAAAAGCAGCAAGGGAGTGCGACTGTGAATGCAGTCGTGTGGGAACAGGGAAATTTCCGTTCACTGTTCCCGAGACAGACACATTTTTAGTAACCAGGAAGATACTACTTTTGAGGGTAGCAGGAATCACAGCTTAGGGTTTCCCTGTCCTGGTGAGTGCTCTCAGCACTGAATTACAAAGCCGTATTTCCTTTTTCTTCCCCCGGTCGCAGGAATTTTTTGGCAGTATTGCGAGGTGTGCAGAGTCTGACGTGGAGCCCAACCTCTGCTCTGAGGGCCTAGAGCACTTGCTGAAGGTGGGAGATTGAAGCTTGAGACGAAGGTGACTGTAAATCCCAGATGTCCTACTTGCTGGAGAAGTAGGACAGAGAGAGCGCTGCAGAAACCAGCAGACACCCAACACCCTTCCTCTTTCTGTGCAACCCCAGATTCAGACCTGGGTTTCAGGCTGAGAAACAGCCTGAGAAATCAAAGTGGAATAAAAAAAAGATGACTTTCCAGCAGCATTCCGAGCACTGTGAGCCTCAGTCAGGTCCTGGAGAGCTGGAGACAGAAATACGGGAACATCCCCGTCTGCTCGCAGACAGCCTTCGCCTTTCAGACACCCAGCAGTCCTGCTGCAGGCACTGCTCTGCTCAGGTTGCCAAACAAACAGACAGTTGGATAAAATCTGGGGGCAGAGAAAGTGGCTCCATTTGGACTAACGAGGTCATCCTTGCTCAGCAACGTGATTTCCAGCTCGTAAGCCAACAGCGGCGGGTCTGGCAGCACCAGCCATCACCACGCAGCTCCAGGCAGTGCTACCTGCATCCCTCTGCCTCCAAATAAAGTTATGCAAATAGCTCTGGCACGACATTGGTACCTCTCCACTTTAGCACACAGAACTGCTCAGAAAAAACATCTCGCTGATGTGCTGGTGGTTGTAGCACAGCTATATTACACAGCAGATAGTCACCCAGACTCCTTGGAAATTAGAAACTAAATTTAGAATTTAGACTCTTTAGAAAGAGAATCTCAGTCCTTGCTGTTTTAAAACCCTGCAAGCAAAAAAAACCCTCCACAGTTTATGGCACCCTGCTCCTCGAAGCTGCTACTAAGTGCATTGCGTGGAAAACACACGCTGCTACCCAAAGGGAGACTCTGGATATGATCTTCACAGAAGAAACATCTCCGCTGCGTCCCCAGCGCCAGCCTCCGCAGGTCTTTTCAGCTCCTCTGTCAGCACCCGGGGTAGCACCACGGAGATGGGGTGCTTTCCTGGAGGGCCGCCTGCGCCGAGACCTTCCTCAAGCGCTGCAGGAGCCGGTGAGAAGCGTGCGGTTGCTACACCTCCTTTCCGCACGCTTCAGCTGGGTTTTCTGAACTCTTCCCGTGCAAATTTGTTGTTTTCTCCTCCTTGCTTTTCTCCCAGCCTGAGGCAGAGGCTGCTGTGGAGACCACCTGGGTTAAATTAGCACGATTAAACAGCGTTAAGCAGTTCTCAGAAAGGCAATGCTGTTTTTTGTATTACTGAAGGCATGGTACCTGGCTGTCAAATTACTGTCCGGGAGCAGGAGGGTGACCCGTGGGTGGAGCGCGGAGCTAAAACCCTCACCCATGTGCTGCCACTGCGTGTAAAGCTCCGTCTCCTGGCTAAAGCAAATGCCCATTAACGTGCTGCCCCTTTTCACCTGACACATTTTTTAATTAAAGGACAGGTATGCAGGGGAGCTTTTCACCTGCCCACCTCCAGGACATGGTGTTGATCTTCGGCAGCTGAAACAGGGGAAGTCTGCTGCTTGCTCTGGAAGGATGATCACTGTGTGGTGGATGAAGGCTTTCCAATGCTGGTCACTGTTTCCTAAGTATGTAAGGATTGGATTTTTGATATTGGCATCCTTTCTCGGTAAATAGAGGCATTTGATGGGGTCAGGTGTAAGTGCACATAGCGCTGGAGGGAATCTGCGTGGCAGGGCAGAACTCCTTCCCGGTCCTCAGGTCTCAGGGGCACGTGGGCCATGTGAGTTGGGAAGTTACTGAATGGGTCCTCTTGGGCCTTCCTCTCTTGTCTTTGAGGGTCAATAAATGAATCATGAAGCACAGCATTTAAGCTCAGTGGTAGCCAATATTCCAGGTTTTCAATGCGGGGAGAAGATGGGAACTCTTAGCAGAGCTCCATTTCTAGCATCTGCCAAGTCAGAGGAGAAACAGTGCAAGAAAACATGCAAGCATCATTAGTGGAGAAAAATAAGTGTGCTTTTTCCATTTTACTAACCCAGAATCCATAGGTGAAGATTTTTTTTAAGCCTGACTATCCCTTTAAGAAAGGCTAGAAGCACCCTTCAGAGACTTGTAATGAAATAACATTATTTATCGGTATTAAATATAGATAAACAAAAATGAGAAACAGACTTAATTGAAACCCTCTGTGAAATCTGGCTAATCAGTTTTCATTTCCAGGAGGCTTTAACTTCTGTTATTTAATTTATTATTTATCTGTTCTATTTTGATGTTGCTTTTCAGCCCCAGTGCTGGGCTTTGGGCGCTTTAGAAACACTTGGTGAGAGGTTGGAAGTATCACCCTGGCTTCAGTTGGGCCGATGCTTCACCCACGTTTGAATCTTCCTAAGGTTTTGATAAGCTTAATGATCATGCAGAGGTTCTTCTATCTTCGCTAACACCAGTCTCGAATCCAGGCACATTACAGTATGTTTCCTGACCACCAAAGCGCTTTTCCTTTTGGACCCCGTTTTACCTCCATCCCATGCAAACACCTTGCCACTTCACTTTATTTCTTTAATTTATAGGCATCAAAGTTGCTGAATCAGGAAACTGAGGTTATAGCTGTTGAAGAAACGAATCCCACATTGTGACAAACTGCTTTTTCGGCAGATTTTCTTGCGTTCCCCATTCTGAGTCATTGTCACACATGTTAAAGGCCAGACTTACATATGAAGCTCTTGATGGTGAGAGCTGTGCCCTTTCTTGTGGTTTCTGCAGGCAGACAAGTGCCGTCCTGCGTCTCTACCGGTTGCCTCTAGCTAACGATGCTTAATTCGCCTCGCGGTGCTTCCTGTGTCCCTGGAGCGTGTGGCATCGCCTACCAGAACTGGAAGTCAGGTGGTTAAAGTTGACTGTGTTAGTTGGATTCTGATTAGCCCAACAATGCTACTCATCTCCGCTGACGTGTAGCTGGTTGGCATTCCACCCCTTTATGGGGAGGAATGGGAGAGTTTGGGGGAAGAAGTGAAATCTGAGAAATTGGGCAACAAACAGATGAAGACTGGATGGAACGGACTAAACCTTATATGTTTCGCTATGGTTGTAATTGGCTGTGTACTTCCTCAGAAGTCAAAACTTCAAAATGTCTGTGACGTTCAGGGTGGTGGCCAGAGAAAGTAGAGCATCATTATCTTTTTAGAACGAGAAGGCACTGCTAGATCTGTCCATTTAGGTGACTATTTTCTGCCCCCAAGAACGTGACCTGCAGCTGTATGCACAAATTTGTCCTCGCAATGTACCTTTGGGACAAGCGAGTCAGTTTGTCCCCATTTTGCAGGCTGAGAGGACTGAAACCCAGGGCGATGAAATGATTTGTCCAAAGTCACGTTGGAAAATCCTAGCAGAAGAAGGAGGGAGCTGCAGGTCCACATTGCTCCTCTCAGCTTGACATGGGAACCTTACAATACTTAAGGAATTATTAAAATGTTAAATGACTCGAAATGAAAGGCCGTGTCCAGAGCTGGAGTCATCATTTGGATTATTCACTCCGTTCTTTGAATACACAAATGCAGCCATATTATGAATGCAATTACAGCCAATGGAGAATTCTCAAATGAAGGGCAAATCAAAAGGAAACCGTCTATGTTTTATATTTCTGTGGTCTCTTCCATCTCAACAGTGATCGAGAGCGTGGCTGCGCATACATATCTGAAGCATATGTTGGTTTTTGTGCTTGTCAGCTAGTTGGGCTCAGGGGGAATTCTCCCACAGCGGTTACACTGAGATAGAGCAAGAAAGAGGGTGAGCAGCTCGTGAGCTTTAAGATCTTCTTCTGTTCCTCCTAGAGATGCGAGCAGGAGTGCCTGCCCTCATCTTCTTCCACCCGCCCTTGTCCTCCTTCCACACCCGGAGTTTCCATCCTTCTCCTCGCCGAGAGCGCTCGGGAGCAAATTGTTGAGGTCGGAGGGAGGTGGGCACAGATGTGACCAGTTGCTGCATATGCCTCTCTTCTCATAGGCTTTTGAAAAGGCACTTCATCATATTTTCAGGAGGAGGAGGAAGAGACGGTGGCCTTTGGTGTTGCTCTGCATTGACACAGCTGGAGCTGGCCGGGGGTGGCGGGGTGTTATTTTTTACAGGTTGGCAACCAGATGCTTGTTGCAATGATATCCTTTTTTTTTTCCCAGAGATCGCCTGAGTGTAGATGTGCCAACACGGGTTCCGGTTTTACCACAGCTAATTCTCTTATTTCAAAGAGAGGAAATATCCTCGGACAAATCTGCTTTGTCAAGGTTGAAAACGTTCCACACCACAGATGGTGACCATAAGGTGCAAGTGAGTTTTCAGCTGAACCGGTGACACCCTACCCATTTGCTTCACTGCTGAAGATTTCAAAACTAGTTTTTGTTATGAGAAGCTGAGCAAGATACTTCTCTCCAAATGTCTCTTCCCTCCTGTTAGCTCCTCACTTCCATATTCATGGCACTCCTGCTGCTACTAGCACTACCATGCGTAGCACCTACCGCAAATTGTCCAGTTCCTGTTGTTAGGATGGCAGTTCCCTTTGGTTTTTGAAAAATTCATTAAGCAGGGGGGGTGGAAGGGGCAGCAGAGTCCTGTTATGGTCCAGCACCCTATTGTAGGAGGTTTTTCTCCCAGGTGTGCTCCTACACCATGGCTTGCTAGGGCTGTAACCAGATGAGCTCCTCTGCTTTTATGCAAAAGCAACTGGTTGCATTTAGATGATCTGATGTGTTGCAGCACAAAAAAATTCTACATGCAGGGATATTATCGTGGGGAGTTTCCCGGCAATGGTTTGGGGATTTTCAGGCCCTTCTAACACCGTGTGAGATTTTGCTTATGGACTGAACAGAGCCTTGACGGGAGTGGTGATGGCAGCTTACAATAATTGGTACCGTGCTCTTCTGATTCCTCTTAACTGAGGGGTTTTATGTCAATATGAGAGAACCCACCTGTGGTTGGAGACCTTAGGAGCTGTATCTAATTTTTTGCTTTTGTAAATTGCCCGATTTCGTTGTGATGCCTCTGTTACTATTTTGCTGTGTAGTCATCGGTCCTCACTTCTCGTTTTGCACCGACTAATTTCTCCCAGGAAGAAAAATACAGTTTAAGGGGGGAGTATAAAGGTTGGCTTGCTCCAGAGACAACAACAAAAATACAAGTCTAAAAGGAAACCTGATTCTGTCTCTGGGAAACCGAAAGAAAAAGTAAAAGTGAGTGGCTAGGCCTTCCCTCCGTGAGAAGCTCACCTTCCTTTCCCGCCTGACTCCAGGAGGGGTTTGTTAGCAGAAGGGCAACAGGCTGGGGACATAAATTACTTTGACTTTGTAAGGAAGTGGTGTTTAGTGTTAAATGTGCTTTGGGGCAGCCCCTGCAATTCCTCACCCTCCTCATTTGTGGTACATCTCTTTAGAATGAAAAGCGATGCATACATTGTGTCGGTGTAATTCACACTCCCTCTCTTCCTCATTTCGGGGCTAAATTCAATATGAGCATGCGCACATCCCCAGATTAGTGCTGCTACTTGGCAGAGAGAAGCCCGGTACCCATGGGCCCTCCTTGGTTCCCTCGCTGTTATCCTTGTGACAGTCCTAGCTGTTTCTCCATCTCTGACACGTCTCCATAGCACCACTTCCCCATTCCTCTGCTGGCCTCCAGACCACATACCCCTTCCCCTCCTTTGCTCCATCTCCTTTTGGCTTCTCTTCTCGCTGGTGGCATTCCCATCCCAGCACATCACAAGCTCTTCATCTACCTCCTCCTCACCTGCCACTTTCTAACACAGCTTCAATCCGTAGCTGCTCTCTCCTGGATCCCAGAACATCCCTCTTGTGGACTCCATGGAGCATAAGCTCTTTGACTTCTCTTTCAAGACCTACCATGACGTTGCCCTACTTTACCTTTCACTTTCATGTATCTGTTGCCTTTATATTCAGTTTCCAAGCTCTCTCTTCAGACTTTCTCTGCTCTGCCCCTCAAGTCTATCCTCCGTTATGGTGCTTGCAACAAATTTGGCCATACCTACCACACTGACCTGTTTGTCTCCTTATCTCCTTATGTCATTTGCTCTGGTTTTATCTAGCGTACTTGTACTTTATCGCAGTTCTTAACATGTACCTGAGGGTTTTGGAAGCTGTATGAGTTATGCTATTATGGAAGGAGCATGACATGAGAAGAAGAATCACCAGATGTTCAGAAGAAGATCACAATACTGAAAGCTGAGCCTGACTCTTTACAGATCTTTTTTTCTGATAGCTGCAGTGAGAGCAAGCCTGAGCGTTTTTCTCCCTGGTGCTGCTGCAAATTATAGCTGCCCCACTTGAGTCCTCTGCTTGTCAAATGCTCCATTCCTACTACATCAATGGCAAATTTTTAGCTCCTTTGGGGCCTACCTTCTTCAAGTCCGTAGACATGATCTAGTTAGTGAAAAGAAGAAAGCTGGTCTCCGTGAATACTAGAAATAACCATAATAACATGAACTGAGAAAGTATTGTAAATAGGTGCTCCCACTGCTTGAGGAGACATGCAAACTATTTGCCATTCCCTATACAGCATGCAATTTAAATATTTTAAAACTTGAAACAAATTACTGATAATAAAATTCAACAGTGTAATACTTCTTTGAATTTTTTAAATCAGATATAAATTGTTCAATGAAGTTGATCTAGTCTTAGCATACTTTTCAAGAGATTTAATAGTGCATGATTTAAATGTATGATACAGTTCTGGTATATTATATGGCTTATTACATAGATTTAAATAGTCCTGGCTGGGATGAAGGTTTCATAGCTCAGTGTCTCTGTACTTTGACAGATGCATCTTCTGGTCCAGCAATAGTTTCTGTATGCAGTGTCTGATGATCCTAACATGAAGGAAGCTTAATTTCTACATAGCAATTGTTAGCTGGCATAGTAGTGCATATTAAGCACGTTCTTCCAACATATGTTTGTGACCATTTTGAAGATACTTTTACATGAGGGAAGAATTAAATCTATATCCAATTTACGTTACTAAAAACAATGTTAGTGCCATCTTTTGGGCAAGATTTTAAAGCACATAAGTCAAGAAATTTGATGGTCTAATTCTACAGTAACCATTCTTGAGACCATTTGTACAGCTCGTGTTTTTCAAGTGAATGTGCTTAAGACAAATGAAAAAGCTTTACGACAGTTCTACAGTGATGCTATTTTGGGTTGCAGAGCAGTCAGACTGTACTGAAAAGTAGGACTTTTTGGTCGTGTGTAGTGGTGTCACTACTTCCAACTTCTGACTCATCAGTAACTATTGCATATTTCTCAAGTGGAGGTTTTTTTCCAGTAACTTGACATTCTGAATAAATTTATAGTAAAACGCTGAGCCAGTGCTAACTCTGAGTAAAACAACAGCTTTGATAGCGTCTCCATTCATTCAGTTTTTCTCTTTCCTTCACATACTCTTCAGCTCATCAGGAACTTATTCCTCTAGACCATTGGTTCTGTTGAATACCAGATAGACCATACATCCCAAATAAAGATATTTTAGCTGTAAAATAGAGCTATGTCTTTTGTTGGTGAGATGAAAAATTAGGGTTATCCTGTAATTTCTAGAGTTGGTCTTAGACTATGGGCGGTCTTGGGAAAAAACAGGATAGGTTCACTAAAACCAGAACTGATGGTTATCTATTACATTAGTCTGTCATTGTGTAAAACCTACGGCATACGCTTAATACCAATGCACAGAACTTGTTTATTCTAGGTATAAGAACAAGAAGTGAATTTTCAGTTAAGGTTCAATTAAGATCTTATAGCTATTTTGGATTTCATTTTATTGGCTTCAATTAATGTGTATATATATTTCTATGTCTATGTAGCTCCAGAGTCAAGCAAACAGCTCAGTCTGTTTATTTAAGAGATTGCATCATCACACATCTGACAAATGCACTCACTGCATTTACAGCATCGTCGCACCAAGTGCATTTATTTGAACTTTCTACCGTGTACATGGGATCACACATTCAGATAAACACAGCTGTGTTTACTTCAGGCTGCACAACTCCAGATTGTAGATGTATGTCTGGAGCCAGTGGACTGCACATGCACCGTACAGCATTTTCAAACTCTTAGGGCTTCATTATTTGTTAACCAAAACTCCAAAATATGTTGAAGGCTCTTATCTCATTTAGAGCTGGGTGAAGATATGAAAGGAGACATTTTCATTATGTGCTTTAAAATAGTGTAGTATTTGCTGAATACCTTATTAACTAAACATATTTAACCATCTTTGTTAAGAATTAGTATCCATACTCCCATTTGGCTGGACACATGCACATGGACGTCTTCATTTGTGTCTTACTTCAACTTACAAACCACTCCGTTGAGTGCGGTGTTGTCACCCTAAGAATGTGATGAGTCGTTCACTAAGGCTCTGGTTTTGCTTTTACTATTCAGGCAAGTAACGTTGCTCATGTGAATTGAAGTCAGTTGTTTAATGACTTCACTGTTTGCAGATTTGGGCCTAAAGATTTTTCTTTATTTGCAAGATGAATGAGCAAACCTATTCTTAACAGGGAAAGAAAAAACCAGCATTCTGTGGCACAGCAGTGGTTGGTGCTGTGACATTTTAAAGCTGGCATTGCGGTAATTAAGGCCTTGATGATTCAGAGTCTTGAAATCAGATGTTGAGTAATCCCCTGGTCTTACTCATGTGCTTGAGTTGAGCTTAGGTGTAATTTTTTACATTCTTTTGTAAGAATACAGGAAAAACCACGTCTGACCCAAGAATACAGCTCCCTACCTTCAAACTCTCCTGCGTCAAAACACGAAGAACTTCATCAAGAGCTGTGCTTGCTTAGGCTTGGAGTATTAGACCCGAAGTCCACGCAGGACTGAAACTGGTAAACGTACCTATATACTGAGATACTTCCCCCCAAAAAAAGAATAAAAAAACTTGCGTAAGGTAAGACCTGCTTTTACACCAGTAAGTCAAATGCATTTAAAAAAAAAAAATCTGTCTTTTTCCTTGCCCGAGGTCTGGCTTCTCTTTCAGTCTCAAGCACCTACAAATAGGGTTTAGTAATGAATGTTTTTCTTGCATTGTAGGCCTAAGGCTTATGCTCTGCCAAACTGTAGTTCATGCAGATGCTGAGGGTAGGTTTGAGACAGGATGGCTGTAGTTCCTCTCAATGAAGAATTGCTGGACTTTCAATGGACTGTAGAAAGTCACTCTCCAGGACAGCCTGGAGAAATCCTGTGTTCCTGGTGTATAAGGAACCCCAAGAGAACCTGAAGACCAGGAGATGACTGATGAATACTTACCACTGCAGGTATCCAACAGAGTAAGTCAGTTCTCCTCCTGTTCCTGAAGCCAGAACAAGAAAAATTAGTGACTTTTAATAACGTCTAGCCCTATATGGCGTTGGTAGGATAACAAAGAACTGCAAAACCCGAGGTCGCGCGTGGCGCAGAGCACAGGCACCCATGGCAAGCAGTGTGCACCCTTTCCGTCTGGAAGTCGGTGAAACCTGGCAGATTGCTCTGAATTTCGGAGCGTGAGAAAGCAGGGCCACAGCTCACCCATGCAAAGCCAGAGAGGAGAAAACCAAGGTGTCACTGTTGCTTGCATCTTCACTGCGTTAAAGCCGGAGTTAATGAGCATTTGGCCCAGTGGCAGAAGAGCCACATTCCAGCGTGGAGATGTGAGGCGGGTGCGCAGAGCTGAGCAGCTCCTAACTGTCATAGTGTCAACAGTGGGGCAACACAGCCGCCGGCCCCCGCAGTAAACATCCAGAGTACGCGGCTCATTTCTCACGATCATTCCAAACTCTTTGAATTTCAGCAAGCTCCGATTTACCTTCCCGAACTGCAGCCACGTGTCTTAACTGCTGCACGCCTTTGTTCAAATTTCTGGATGTTCTCTGCCTTGAGCCGTATGTTAACATCTGGATAAAAATAAATGCAAACATGAAGCGTATGTTCTGTAACTGCTGAATTTAAGAGGAAAAGTGTGATTTGGCAGCATTTAATATCCTCTTTGTGTCCGTTTTGCAGAAGAGTGAATGATTAGGACACAGTATGCAGCCTAGCCAATACTAAGATCATTTGTGTATGATTTATTCTTCTATCAGTTGTACTGAAACAACTCTGGGGTAACGTGGCTGACCAGAAAAGTCTTATTATCAGGGTACAAGGCTACAATGAATATCAGAACCCACCTTATATGAAGGATAAAGTAGGCAGGTTTGGGTCTTTGTATAGAAGGTCTTGTAAATACTACATGATTTTGTACATTGAGACAATACTTATAAAAATGTCTTCCTTCTGACTTTAAATATCCTAATTTAAAGTTTAAGCAAATTCAGTAGTAAAATAATGCTTTACTTCTTTGATGCTGAAGTAGAAAAATGATGTGACTAGACACTATATTATAGCACTGTATATTCAAGAGCTGCAAATTTGATAAGGTAATCTGCTTCTTCTCTTCTGTTACTCTTCACTTGGCAATTAGATTTAAGAAGCAGAATCCAGTTTCCTGATAAAAGTCATTATGTAAAACCCATGAATACATTCATATTGTGAATATTAGGGTCATCCTGTAAAAACTGCAAAACTAGCTTGGCAAATCACGGTTATTTTTGTTAGACCTTTGCTTTTGCTTTTTTCATGTGTATGTTCCCGGTTTCAGACGACTGCTATGGTACAGTTTGCATTTCAGTAGAATGAGATAAGCCTTCTCCTCCCCCAGCCGAAAAAAGTATCATTTTATAAATAATATTGAATAATGTCAAGTCTTAGAAGTAGCTCTGTGAATAACCCAGCAAGAAATTTGATACAGAGATGCATTTAACTAGTCATCTCAGAAGACTGCTTATGAAAATAGTAGCAACATTTGTTAAAGAAAGCAGCCTGGTCTTGATAAATGAAACATCAAATTCCAGCAAACGATCTGCCTGTAGGACCATCTGACACTTGAAAAGATACGTGTGCGGTGTGCTGCTCGATGCTGCTCCCAGTTACCTTGCTGTGAGTGTCCTTAGCAGCTTTCACTAAGCCAAAACTGAAATCAGGTGGCAAGAAAGCACAGCTGACAGGGTAAAATGCTATTTTATTTTACTTCATCATAGGGGATTTAGGGGGAAAAGCCCTTGTAGCAGGGGGTGCAGACTGAGCTAAGTCTCAGCCCCCTTTGTCTTCAGCAAGGGCCGTTCTGGAGCCAGCACTCCAATACCAAACACCTCCGAGAGTCGGGGGGCTGCTCCAGAAATGAGAATTTCACCCCCCTTACCAGAACAAACCAACTTTCAAGGCTAAGCTTGGAGATTTCGCTGGGGGTGGAGAGTTCTTATTAGCTTCCACAAATGCTTATGTACCATGGGCACCCACCCTGAGCTAAGAGGCCGGCCAAAAAATGTGGGAAACCCTCGTTGAAAAGCCAGTGGGCCAGATTCTGATTTGTGCAGGCTCGAGACTGCACTGCCAACTTACAAGCAGAACTACCTGTTGAACTGAATGGATTGGTGGGCTGAAATTGTTCTATTCTATTCTATTCTATTCTATTCTATTCTATTCTATTCTATTCTATTCTATTCTATTCTATTCTATTCTAAAAGCCAACACAGAGATGTGGCCCAAAGCGTGCATGTGGATAAGGAGCAGTTCAACAAGGCTTCACTGCAGGTTTAAACAATTTACTAACAGTACAGAAACCGTGCACTACG
>Ga0181612_106869_pt1 | contig 14581 bp, 9 predicted proteins | sample HoacroProtozoa21_FD_119630 | JGI IMG/M metagenome (GOLD analysis project Ga0181612, IMG submission 119630) | Hoatzin crop microbial communities from Cojedes, Venezuel. Combined Assembly of Gp0051906, Gp0051904, Gp0051908 | reverse complement strand
TAAAGATCATCTAGTTCTAACCCCCCTGCCATGAGCAGGGACATATTCCACTAGAGCAGGTTTCTCAGAGCTCCATCCAACCTGGCATTGAACACTGCCAGGGAGGGGGCATCCACAGCTTCTCTGGGCAACCTGTTCCAGTGTCTCACCACCCTCATGGTGAAGAATTTCTTCCTAATATCTAATCTGAATCTGCCCTCGTTTAGTTTGTAAGTAATAGTTTTAGTAAATGTCCCAACTCCTAAAAATTTTCTCCTTCCCTAGCACTCTCACATAATACTCTGGATTTAAACATGTTTCCCAGGTCCTTTGGGATTTTCTAGACAGCTAAGCTAGGCAATTCCAGCAAATAACTGGAGAGGATCTATCTTGTAGGGCTCTGAAGGCAGGTACTCATTTTGTATTATAGAGACAAGTGTCAGGGCTTTCAAATCAGGATGATTTGTTGTGTCACAAGGGATGCTTTCCCTTCAGCAGGTATCATCAGAGTTGCTGTTGGCTGGGTAGCTGTGGACAAGCTGATACGGACTCCCTGGAAGCCAGTCAGAGCTAGCTTTTTAGCATTTGGCCACCGTCTCTGGGCTTTGGCCGAGGCAGCCCTTTCCCACACGTGCATCCCCCCCGACAGCCAGTCTCTCTGGACCCTTGTGCAGGTGGCTTGGCTGACAGTCATCGCGCAGAGATTCCCCTTCTTCCGTCTGTGCCCCCTGCCCAAAACTTACCTTGCGTTTGAAGACGTGCCGGTTTGTGGAAGCAAGCGGCGAGCTGTCTGGCAGGGCAGCTGGGGCGTGCACCAGCACTCCCCTGCCCTGCGGCTTTCCCGTCCAGCTGGCCGCATCGGTGCTGCGCGTGGCCCCTCTACCTCTTCCCTTCTCTTCTTGCCCATGGCCGGGTGCCCGGCTGTTGGCTCCGCGCTGGTGGGAGTCCCTGCAGCCTCGCCAGCTCGAGGGCAGGCGGAGGGCAGGCTCCGGCGGGCGGGCGAGCTCCGGCATGGCGAGCCCACTTCAGCTGGCGTTGGCAAGCTGCGGTAGGTGGTTGTGCCGAGCCGTGGCAGTCACAGGCTTTTGGGAGCACAACAGCAAGTCTGGCTGCGAGCTGTGCTCTCCTGCCAGCCTGTGTCAGACGCCCTGGGACAACGGAGGCTGGAAAAGCTGTGTACTTGCCTGTGTGTGAGTGCAGAGCTCTGCTAGGGCAGCACGGGGTGGAGGAATACCGCTCTCCTGTTAAAGAAGCCTATAAGGAAAACCTTTTTTGACTTTTGCTTTGTATAAGCAACTGTCCCCTCAGCCCTCACTAGCACCTTAGTGGTATTTAACACTGCTCTGCCCTCTCAGAATGTCTCCCTCCTTGTTTTTTCCCTTGCTTTCTCACAGGGATATTTGGTACAGCTCATATCTGAAGCTGAAAGGGATGGCAGAGGAGAGAACTCGGTCCTTTGCGACTGCAAAATAGTTTCTTTGGCCCTGTGCTTGCCAGAGTGGTTGGAGATAAGTGGCTCTGTGGCTCCTGTGACATCTCAAGTGGCTGTGCTGCAACCAAGGCTGCTACTTGTTCTGCACGGTGGCAGGAGGGAGGAGAGGGTGCCTGGGCAGCACCGAGAGGCCAGTCAGGATGAGATTATGGATAACACTAATATTTATACACATACTCTCTGTAGAATCTCAGGGGAGCAAGATCCCATAAAGGAACTGCTTTTTGCATAGCAAAGCATAATGGGGAAACCCCAAAGCTGGAGGGACTTTGTAGGCTCTGAGTGGCCAGGGAGAAACTGCTAGATGAGGGTGACTGCGGCTGTGAAACCTGAGCTGAGTTTGCATATGACGAGCAGGTTACTCTGATGTTTTACTCAGCATGTTAGGGATTGTTTTCACTTTACAACCATTGCGAAAGGCTGGTTTCTAGCTCTGCATCGTCAGGCCTTCCCGAAATGATTTGCGGTGGTCGCTGGCATGCCAGATGCAGTGCTGTGTCATAATGCGCAGGGGCTACGTGCCCCTGGGAGAGGGGTGGCTGTGAGCACGCGTCTTGGGCTGAGGGGGGGGACAGTTTGCAGGCTGTGAAGCACAGCACATGCACTTTGTGGAACCAAGAACCAGAGACTGCAACAGTGAAACGGGACATCTTGGAAGGGAACAAATGAGCAGCCCCCAAAGTGAGTGGGATTTGTTCCTCTTTGGGGCCAGGGATGTCTTAGCAGCAAGTCGAGGCTGTGCATGCTCTCTGCTTTTCCTTCCAGTTCTTTCCTCATCTTCTCCCGTTTTTCCCCCTCACCCTCAAAAAGAGCACCCTAAACAACCATAAAACCCCCCAGTCAACACTAAACTAGGACATGATGGGAGTTCAGCACTGGCAAGAAGCTTACTTTAGTCCAGCCTGTTTTTTGGGTAATCTTGCCAAGTCTTTGCTTAGCCTTCCTGTGCGTACCATGATCAGTAAAGTTGGAGTAATTTCTTCAGTTTTCTTCTCTCCCCCTTTCTGTTGCTACCCTCTTATTACATTACTACCTGTGTAGATGAAATAAATTTCAAGCTGGGCTTCAAAACCTAGCAGGGTGGGGGGTCAGATTCCAGGTTTCTTGCACACAGAAGTGTCTGATGTAGTTGAGAATTGTCTAACGTGTTGCCTGAGAAAAATGCTGTAGCTTTCCCTCTGCATGCATATAATAGTGTTTCTTGTGATTACAGTTGTCCCCTTGGTGTCCTTGTTATTTCTAGGCCCTTGGGATGCTGTTTTGGCACAAGCACGACATTGAGAAGTCTTTGGCAGATCTGCCAAACTTTACTCCATTCCCGGATGAGTGGACAGTGGAAGACAAGGTCTTGTTTGAACAGGCCTTCAGTTTCCATGGGAAAACCTTTCACAGGATCCAGCAGATGGTAAGTGGTGTCACAGGAATGGAAAAGCAGAACAGGCAGTTGGACCGTTGTCTTCGTGCTGATTGTGCTGAACTCCTGTCTAATGCTCTTGGGAGAGAACAGGCCAAAGAGGATGTTAGGGGAAAAATAATATCATGAATAGAAAGAAACCACATTGCTTCCAGAGTCTCTGTAGAAGTGTTTTCCTGAAGTGCTTTACTGGTTCAGGATAAACTTGGGCTGTGAATTTTTTTTTTGTTGGAAATTACAGTTTACAGTCCCCTGCATTCTATGGTAGTGTTTGTCTCAGCTGGAGTTCAGGCATGGTCTGTACACAGGTGCCCACCCACACAGAGAGTGAAGATCATCTCTGTGCAAAGTTGAGTTCCTTTCTTATAGCCTGCTTTTTAGGAATTCATTTTATTTGACTGTGAAGTTTGTGCTTAATGTCATTTGGGGCTGGCAGTGGATGCTGTGATGGAGGTTTATACATCACTGGAACTATTCAGTCATTTTCTTTCAGTTGGTAGTGATATTTTTTTTTTTTTTAACTGTAATTGGAAAATTCAAGGGTAGGTTTCTGCCTGAAAGGGTGGGGTGTGTGCAATTTTCTTTTAAAAGAGGGAGAGGATGGGATGTAAAAATTTTTATTAGTTATATCTTGAGAGTTTCTTCAAGTGGTTCATCACCTGGGTGGGAACCAGACTTTTTTCTATGCTCTCCTTCAGTAAAGTGCCTCTTGAGTGTTCCAGCAGGACCTGGTTGTGTTGGCAGTGACCCTTTGAAGTGAGCCTAGCTGTTGCAGTCCATTCAGCCTCTTTAAAGCATGTGGGAAGGTCTGTGTTGCTGATCCTGCTGAAAAGCACAAGGCAACTTGCCTCCCAAGTATGAAGCAAAACTGCCAGGTCCCTTTTCAAAAGGGTGGCAGGAAGAGACTCGTTCTCCTCATATCCTCCTGCTTCCTACACTGGCATTTGCTTCCAAGTGTTTTTGAAGTCTAGGGTCTCCCACTCCCTTGGGCCCAATGATGGGGCTTGTATATACTATGGACAGCTGATACAGACGGTCTGGAGAGTTGTGGATTCCTGAAGGGTGAAGCTGTTTTCTTCTTTATTCCTCTGTTCTTGCACAGGAGAGGGAAAAAAACGGGGGTGGGGGGGGTGGATGGGGAATGTCGTGGGGAAAAAAGAAAACATAAAACCTGTCCTATTGCTTGGTTAAATGCCAAAGCAAGACATTCTCAATTCGGTTTATGTGCAGAAGCATGACTGTCCGAGTGAAGTGCATTCCAATAGAGGGATGCCAAGCTCGTGCACTGTTCCCTAGGTAATGGTATTTTTTTACTGTTGCTCCCAGAAAAGCCATCCTGCATAAAAGGAATTAAAGGGCCTGAAGCTTTGTGTTTAGCAGGGGACAGGAACCAATGGCTTGGGAGCACGTTAGTTGTTAGTTTATATATGCTGCCCCATTAGCACCAATGCAGCTTGGAACTGAGGGAAAATATAATTGAAGCAAGAGAATGAAAAGTGAGTTACATTATTTACCAGAGCTGGTTCTGATATTTTGGCACTCTTAGTATGTGTTTGTAGTCAAGCTGATATTTGTCACGTACAGCCTTGTCCCCAAGTTTGTTCTGTGGAACTCTCTAATTCCAGCATACCAGCCTGCTGCATGGCTATCGGCAACACAACATCGACATAGCGCCTGTGCTTTGCCAGTTTAGGTGGATTCATTCCTGTGTGCAGCTGTGAGCCAAGGTGGTAGTTCGGTGTGATCTACTGTTAAGTCAACCTGCAGTCTGAGAACCAGGCTGATCTCAAGTGAAGACTTAAACTGCGGTATCTGAAGAAGAGAGATCTGGCTCTTGCTCACAGTTTTATTTTCCTTCCCACCCATCCTGCCCTCCAAGCTGAATCAGACACTTATCTAAAACGTGTTTTATTCAACAAGAAAGGCTGGACTTTTACCAGGTAGAAGTCCTGTGTAAGAACATCCATGCAGACTACCTCAGTAGTAGAGAATTAGTCTTAATGTAGTTTAACACTTTTTGGAGGAGGCAGACTTTTCATTCATAGCTACAGGGCAATGACAGTAATGTAAGAGGACACAAAAAAAAAATTCTGAGACTCGTGTTTTCCTATATCCTCAGTTCACCATACAGTAATGTTTCACCTTTTGAAAACATCTTTTGTTGAGACCTTTGAATAGGCTTCATCATGTGAATGGTGTGAATAAGCCTTTTTAACCAAACACCAAAGATATGCTTGGGATGTAGCCTGCAATTCAGCAGTTCGTGTGGTTGCTTACATGTGCCTGTGTTGGTTTTTAAAACTGTTATCTCAGTTTCAAGGCCCCGTTTGTATTTGCTTTTGCTATGTTCCTCTATTCTGAAGGGAACCAGCTACCTGTCTGGTGAGTGGAGGTTTGCTGAGATGCTCTTCAGAGAATTTTGACTCCTAAATAGTAGGCATTAACCTGAAACACTGCCCCATCGATCATTTTTGGAAAGGCTGTGGAACTGCCAGCCTTTGAGAGAATCCAATGTAGAGAGATCAGATGTTCCTTGACAAAAACAGACCAATTGTATGTGAACTCCTGGGGATACTTTACATATAAACATATAAAAGGATACATGTTTAATTTACAGCTTCCTGACAAATCAATAGCCAGCCTGGTGAAATTTTACTACTCCTGGAAGAAGACAAGGACTAAAACTAGCGTGATGGACCGTCATGCTCGTAAACAAAAAAGGGAACGTGAGGAAAGGTAGGTTTGCAAGCAAGAAAGGCTGTGTATTGATGCACACTGATTTCTTTAGACTATTTCAGAGATTCCTGTTAGCTTGTAAGATGTAGGATTTTCCCATAGTGTTTCCTGGTACCACACCTTCTTTCCCCCCACCTCTTCCCTGCTGTGCGTGTTTTGCTTTGCTTAAAGCCAAAAGGAGTCTGTCAGCAATTAGGTGTGCTCCCTTTGTCAACAGTGTGCAATTCCTGATTGTCCGCTAGTGCAGTGATCACTGTCCCAAGACTCTAGAAGCTTTTTTTCTGATACTGCTTGAGGGTGGAGAAAATGAAATTAAAACTGCTTACAAGCTGATTGGCACTGTTGTCAGCAGAGCCAGAAAAGCTGATAAGAAAGACAGTAAAAGGAAGTAATGCAAGAGCTAGAAATCTGCCTTTATTTCTCCATGGGATGCTCAGTAGAATGAGAACATGCACTTGATGGGGAACAGGCACCAGTGCAGCACCCCTCAGCCTGTGCATATGCACACACACCCCCTTCCCCTGCCTTGTACTTAGAAAATTGTTGCCAGTATAAGGCTGTCAGGCCAAGCTCTGTTCCCTGAGAAAGATGAAGTTAAGGCTGTGGTTTTGAGTGACTGAGAAGAGGGTAGCACAGGGGATCTTCAGATGAGGTGTCCCAAGGAGTCCTGGGTGCATTAGGATTTGGATGAGGGTGGTGGTGTTCGGGAGGTCACTAACCACTGAGCTTCAGCAGATGAGCTTGACTCCTGCTTGTGCAGCTTTGCCTACAAGTTCGCCCTCCTAGATACCCACGCAAGTCCTTGAAGATATGTCGGCCAGTGGCCTTGTGTGTATTGCTAGAAGTATCTGTATGGTTAGAACTGCCACTCAGTGACTTTGCCCAGTTCTGGAGCTGCCAGGGCCTCAGAAATGTGGTGGCCTGAGGTGTGCGTATGTGGGGGAAGAACCTTCTAAACAGCAGCAACTTCATCTGCTTGATGAAGGTGCCTTTTCAACCTGCTCTAAAATGCAGTTAATGTCTTTGCAGACCAAACTTGAGGTGTGCCTGGCTTTGGAAGACTCCTAGCTTAATTGGGCAAAATTCTGCCAAAGCTTTTCTGTCAAAGGAGTTGCTGCTCTAGCACTTCCAGGGAGCTGTATGCTGGCTCCAGTGTGTATAAGCCCTGTTTGGGAGGGGGGAAGAAATGCATTTCCAGCGTTGAGCTGTACTACACCAGTGACTCACTCAACCTCTCCCATCTCTCCATTAGATCAACCATGCTTGCTTAACAGGCAGGGCCAGGGAGAATACTACCAGCCAACTTGTCTGGTATTTGGTTGGCTTTCTCTGACCTGAGTTGCTTTTTCCATTCTTTTCCCTGCTCTGCAAAGGCTGTCTTAATTTTTTTTATTTTCCCCATCCCGCCTTTTTTTTTGTTTGTTTAATTTTCCTACTAATGGTGGTGGTGGTGGGAATCTCTTATAAGGAGTGTGTGTTTGTCTCGTACTATGTAGTTTAGGCTCTTTTAATACAACCTCTCTATTTTTGTTCTGTACTCATAAATTAAATTACTGCAATTCGGAAATGCACCTCTCCGATACCTACGACTGTTTGCTGGGAAAAGCAGCAACTCACTCCATCTGGTTATTGTATGGGCTGCCATGTGCTGTAAGTTTGTAACCTTTCAGGAAGGCAGCTGGATTGGAAATGCGTAATTTGGTTTGCATCTGCAGCAAGCTAAAGCACCAGGCCATCAGCTTGGTGTTTGAGTTCCCTCCTTCCCCTCCATTGTGTGAAATAGTCCGAGCCCTACAGCCCCGAAGGATTTGTCAGTGCAGTCGTGCGAGGTGTGGAAGTAAAGCTGGGCGAGTTTGGGGTGCCCGGGTACAGTGCCATTGGGTGTTGGCAAAACTTCAGAAATGTTTTTCAGTTAAGTGATCAATGTCTAAAACTGCAGAAATGAGTGGGTGGGTTTTGATCTAGCTCATGTCTAGGGAACTTACTGGAGTAAAGAAGCAAACTATGAGCACAGCAAAGCCCGTGGGGATTTGGCCTTTGCAGAAAGGCTGAAATCTGAACCTAGGTGAGAATGCACGGAAGTTCTTATGGAGATAGCGTTAAGAGAAGAGGCAGTCTGAGGTATCTCACTCAAATACTGCTGTATCTCTTCTGTGGCTAGGCAGGGAAATTCCCCAACCCCTCAGTTTGTCACTAAAATAGCTCCGGTGCATTTGGGACCAGGTTTTCAGTAGCTGTTCTTAGTTGTACGCAAGGAGCTTTGTGCATGCAGCTCTGGGAGGGAGTGCTTGTGAGTATTCCCTGGAGCGGCGATTACACAGACTAAATGTCTTGTGAATCGGCTCGTGAGCCAGGCGACTGGGACGAGTAGGAGCTGCTTGTACAAGTGACTGCTGTTGTGAAGATGGATGCCTGCTCAAGCCACCTGGCATGTTCCTCCTTAGGCTATGCCTGCCCAGGGCGTCACTGCAGCGGGGAGATGTGCAGCCGTGCTCATGGCCCCCGCCGGGCTTGCTGTCCCCCGACCCCACGTGAAGGCACCCCGACTGGCTCCAGCACACTGTGCTGCTGGGCTTGCGCTGCACAGCCCTGCTGTGCCCTGGTGCTCTGACCTGCTGCACCAGCCGAAGTTCCTCGTCCGAGGCTGTGAAGTTTGATGAGACAAAATAGGTTTATTTTTTTGATTAAAAAAAAAAAAAAAAAGAGAAAAGCTATGATTAGGTCAGTTTATTTCTTCTGTTTCTGGGCATCATCCCAAATGGTGCAATTAACTTTAGTTGTGTGCAGTACAAAAATTCTAAATGGTGAAAATACATTCGATTTGATGTCTGATTAAAGTTCTGATGAAGCCAAACTGGCCAGGTGTGCCAAGGTCACTTTCGATACGGCTCTAATTTCATGCCTATTATTACATTTTTTAGGCTTGTTTCTGAGGGAGTTCATCTTGTGCATGTCTGTTGCTAAATGTTAAGGAGTTGTATGAAATCCTTGTTTTAGCTACTTGCTGTAGTTCTAAGTCTTTGTTTTTTTCTGAAGTTGCCTAAAGTTAAAACATTCAGTGTCTTGTGTTCTTTAGAAGATAACTTGTATAATCAATTTCATGTATCTTGCCTTCATCTGAGCAGACATTTTGTCTAAGTACGCTACTGAGAGTTTCTTTACAAGACATGGTCCCTAGTATTTTTACAATTAAGAATTTCTTGACTTAAGAACAAACAAAAAACCCAAACCAAAAAACCCGACCCCCTAAAAAAAAAAACACCCTTTGGAATAAAACTAAAGGAAGCTGTTGGACTTGCTATTGTATCTGTGCATTTCTTTTAGCATGCTATTTATAGAAAAAGAGAGCCTCACAAACAAATACAGTACTGGTTGCTTTTGTCTTCTAGTGAGGATGAAATGGAGGAAGCAAATGGAAATAACGCTTTGGATATTGACATTGAACAAAACAAGGAGAGCAAAAAGGAGGTAATTCTTTTCTTACTACTGTACAAATGGAACTGTTTACTTACTAGCTACTTTGTGTGGAAGCTGACAATATCTTATTTTCTTTATTTGTGCTTTATGTAGTTGTCATACAAGAATTGTCTTCAGAGTTATTCTTAGATCAAGACAAGTATAGACAAATAAGTTATTATGGATGGAGCTTGAAAAATATAAGACTTTACTATCCCATGATAATGTACTATCTGAATGTTTCTAGTCTCTTTGATTCAAGCTTGGCTGTGTTAGCTTGAACCAGTGATGGTTTAAATCAACCTAACTGTGTGGAGATGGAGTAGAAGCACTTATGTCCCCACTGAGATGGCTTGGTGGAGGGGAAAATACGTCCTTTAACCTGCTCTAGGTAGACTAGCAAGAGCGTGTTTATCTCCACCTTAAATTCCAAGGTAAATTCCTGATGTACTGAAATCCTCAGCAATAGTTCTGAGGATTTCAGTGGCAACAGGATTGCAGCTACAGTGGTGAACAGTGAAGGAGAAAGCTTTTATGTGGCCAGTTCATTTTGTCTGGCAGAGGGGCCTTAACCTGTTGTTATGCACAGAATATTTTGTCTACTTAAAACATAGTATTGCACCTCATTTCAAATATTTTAAGTGGGCACACAGTTCTGGATGAAAATATAGCCACACAAATACAACAGTTTTGAAAACCTAGTCTGTGATGCTGAACAGAAAAGTGTATACTTTATTTTCATGTGTATAACCTGCTGGTTATCTGTTACTAAATAAAAAAGCCTTGCCCTCCAGCACCAGCATGGGTCATATGTGTGAGTGAGTACTACAGGAAGACATTTACCCTAAGGCCTTCTCTCCTTGAAGTAGCTCCCGTTCCTGATTTCTCATAGCCTGATTTCTCTCCCACAGTCATTCTCTTTCAATTTTTTTAAAATTATTTTTTAAAAGGATATATGTAGGAAAAAAACCCCATAGAAACATTTAAAAACATGATTGCAAACAGGCAAAAACAAGAGCCCAGAGCAGCTGTTTTGTCGGTCACTGTCAGTGAGATTAATTCCTCTAATAAATTATTTTTAATGGAAATAACTGAAAAATCACAGCATTCTAGTCTGTTCTTCAACTATGTCAGTGCTCTACAGACTTTCTAGAAAAGCCTAGTTTTCTTTTCGGTTGCTGCCACCGAAGGAACCAGCATCCGTGATGACTTCCTAGGAGCAGAGTGGATGGGCAGACACTCATATTCACCCTTAAAAGAAGCTGAGTTCGCAAAAGCCTCAGCAACACCCAAAGTGGAAGGGTTCTCTCTTGGCTCAGTTGCAGCTGCATGCTGCAGCTCTCCAGTGTGTCTTGTAAATAATTAATGCTATCATCTCATTTCCCATTATTTTTAATAAATTTTCAAGTTTAAATTTTCCCATAAACTCTTTGAAAGCTTGCATCTGTAAGAGAACTCCCTTCAATCCCCTTTATTATTGCTTCCTTCCCTACCAATGCTGGCATGCTCTGAACTTGCTGCAGAAAAGGAGGTGTAATTCTTCACCAACTTGGCTGTCTCTGTTGTAAGGGCAAACCAGATCAGGTGGCTGACAGCTACCATCAAGACATTTTTGTAGAAAGTCTTGTATGGGAGGAGGCTGACTGCCCCCGCTGTCACACTAATGCCACGGCACACTAAGCAATCTGAGAGATGACCAAAACTCATGGAGCGTGTGCAGTCTGGCTGTGTACGCAATGGCGAGCCACCTTTGGGGGACTCCTCTGGACAGAGATTGTACTGCTGGGTAAAAAGAAGCCGATAACCTGCATAGCTTGTTCAGAGTTAATTTAATTTGATTTTGCAGTACCTGAGCCTGGGGCTGATTTCTCTCTCTCTCTCAAAGAGATTTTCAGGTATCCAGGAGGGGATATGTACTTTCTTGATTGTGAAGTTTCTTTTAATGACGTGGTCAGACGTGCAGGGGTGGTGACGTACCACTAGCCCCGGACTCTTACCGTAAAGAACCTCCTTGTCCCAACCCCGCGGAGATGGTTTTTCCAGCTCTGAGACATGTCGGTTACTGTATGACTAACCGAGTAATACTGGGATTTCTCAGAGTATCTGAAATATCTCGTCTGTTTCCTCTTTTGGGGATCATTGGGGGGGGAATCTTCCTTTTTTTTTTTTTTTTTTTTGGTACTTTCAGTGTTAGTGCAACTATTCAGGTTTCCTCAGGTAGTGACTCCATAATACTGAGGTCACGAACTAGAGTTGCTTTCTCCACGTCTTCCCTGTTCCTGGAAATGTCTCCCTTGTCATCTTCTGCTTTTACATGGTTTGAGATAGCTTGTTCTTTTCTTTTTACACCATGAAATCTGCAGAAGGGGACCTTGTTTGTAGTAAGGGGTTTGTAAGACTGAAGTGCACTGGATAGCAGTGGCAATATCTAAACAATCAGAGAAGCACTGCTAAATCTCTGCATTTTAATTCTCTCTGGTTTTCATGTGTTGATTTAGTTCTAGAGAGATGTGTGTGGCCAGGAAAGCAAGAGTTTCCAAGACAGGGTAGACATTCAAATTTTCAGAGCCTGCACAATATCACCAGGGCCTAGAGGCATTTGGAGCTGTCAAAAACTGTTCTGCTGGAGCTCTGGCTTCTTGTCCACAACACAAAAGGGCTTCACATTCTTTGAACTGTGTAAAGCAATCGTTTGAAACTGTTCTCATTTTTCCTTAACGTTGTAGGATATTTGCACTGCAGGCATTGCGTGTTGGTTAACCTGCAGCCTGAACCTGTTGAGGCATTACTGCATGATCCTGTGAGAGTCTGTATGTAGATGAAATAGGAGTACATATGAAATGTCTATCCATGTTGAATAATTTATCTGTCTCAGTTATCAAAGTGCTTGCTTCTGAGGCAGAGCGCAGAGCTTACCTCACTTGTTCATAGCTAAACCAGTCTGGTTTTTCCTGCTCCCCACTCCCTTCTGCAAGAAGAAATAGGGTATCTGTTCTGCAACAGCAATAGTTACTTCTTGGTCCTGGGCTTGCCTTAGACATCAGAGTCCTTTGTGCTAAAGGAGGGAAGAAAAAAATTGAGAACAGGCAGTTGTCCACATAACTGCTCCTGTGTGGCTCTGGCTGTTGAGCCCATGAAGAAGGTACAAGCTTTTATCTGCCAGCAGCTGTGCTGGGGTCCTCCTGTCTTTGGGAGGCAGAGCCCCGTGCTTACGTGGGGCTTTGTGCTCAGCCTCGTGGGGACTTGAATGCAAGTGTTTTAATGCTCCCTAATAAGCAAATGCCGCAAACTGTGTAGAAACAACATGTAGCTGCAAATTACGACGGAAACGATAGCGCTAAGTGAAGCCAATGTGTTTAAAGCTGGCAGTGATCAACTAGAGGATTTCAGATCTGTGGCCTCCCCTCTCTGCTTTTTCTCTCCCTGCCACCCTTCTACTCTGTGTTCTTGGCCAGGCTCCAGCCACTGGGTAATAAATATTGGGTAGGAGTTGCTTGTTGAAAATAACTTCTGGGCGAAATGGTTGTGGTGTTAGAGAATCAGATATGGTCTAGAAGGATGTGTAGTGTAGTGTCCTAGCTAGTCGATCTGTTAGAGGTATGTGCCTAATTCATTAGTTTAGACAGAAGGCATAAAAGTAATTAGTGGTGTGTGAAATATTTCCTTTTCCAAAAGAGGCTTGAATTTTCTTTGTTGGCAAAACTGCATTGGTTTAATGGAACAGTTGATATATCAGTGCTATGCAACAAAACTTGAATTCCAAGAAACTGCATAACAATCTAAGAATTACTTTGTAGTCACCTCACTCCTTTGTCCTCAGCCTTTAAATAAATTTGGTTTATTCCTTCTCCTGCCTGACATGTAGAAAAACAAGTCTCTAAACTCTTCTAGTTGCATTCTTCCCCTGTCTCCAAACTCCACTCTGTTTCCTTCTGGTGTTCAGTTAAACTGGTGTGTTCAGGCCTGGTGATGAAAGCAGGAAGAGAGGTTTTGGAGTGTTTGAAAATAACCAGAATATTTAACTGCTGGAAAACTGGGCATGTGCATTCCAAAATGAGTACGGGCAGAGAAGACAACCTGCATTGAAAACTGCCTAGGAGAAAGGAGAGATTTGTATAAGACAGTGTTGGTACGACATGCCACTTAAAGCAAAAAATGTTTTCCTGTCTGCAAGCTACCTTTTTCATTCTCCAACCTTTGACGATGGCTAAAAGTCATAGAATCACAGAATGGTTTGAGCTGGAAGGGACCTTTAAAGATCATCTAGTTTTGTAAAATGACTGCTGTTTGCCAGGTGCCGCCTGCTGAAACTGTTCCTCAGGTGAAGAAGGAGAAGCACAGTACGCAGGCCAAGAACAGAGCGAAGAGGAAACCACCCAAAGGAATGTTCCTTTCCCAAGATGACGTGGAGGCTGTTTCCGCCAACGCGACAGCTGCTACCACTGTACTCAGACAACTGGACATGGAGTTAGTCTCAACCAAACGACAGGTATGGGTGGGATAGTTCAAGAGTAACTGCTGGTTTTGGTGGTAGTACCTGTCACAGTCTGCAAAGTTCACAGGAATTTGTAGCCTGACAGTGATAATGCACGTCATTACATGGCTTAATTGACAAGCTGCTAGCAAGCAGAAGTCCGTAGCACTGGCTTGAAGGAACATTTGTTGGAACTTAGTGTTTCTTGCAGTTCAGAGTTACTAATGTTCTAACTGAACTTCCATCATGACACTGGTTTCAGCAGTATCTGATTTCCATCTGCAGCAGGCAGTTTCCTTGGCCTTTTCCTATGGTACTTTTGGAACAGGCAGATATGGTTGTTTTAGTCTGTCTTAAGCATCATACAAACTTTCCTATGTACCTTTTGCTTCCCTGATGGATCTGCCTTTTAAACAAGTGTTTTTCAAATATCTGTTAGTAAAGACAGATTTACTACATCAGTTTGTTTCCTAGATCTGACCATTTTCACTGCTTTTAAAGTAGACATCTGGCTCAAGCTCTTTATTAAACTTAATGGAATTGGTATTTTGGCCTAAAGTCTTTTCCTTGGCGCTCTGGGAGAAGCGGAGCTCTCCAGCAGCTGTTGATTCATTACTTGCTGTGAACAGGGCCCTTCTTATGCTGGGCTTTATACACACCTGGAAGTTGGGGCAGTTCTTGCTCCAAATAACTTGCAGACAGGATGGAATAAATTAAATGGGATCTCCTGATGTGACACCTGCTTCTGCATTCCTGTATTCCAATATAACAAAGTTTCTTTTTGGAAGAGGGAGGTTGTGAGGAAAACCAGAATACTGAGCTTGTGGGGTTCCTGTCGGGGCTGCTGGAAGAAGGCTTGTCCAAAGAATTTTTTTTTTGTGCTTCTTAAAGGGATGACACTTTCCTTTCAGATTCAGAATATCAAACAGACAAACAGCGCACTCAAAGAAAAACTGTAAGGTGGTATAGAACAATACAGACTTCCAGAGGTAGGATAATTTTCTGACCCTCGTTTATTGCGAAGGTAAAT
>Ga0181612_162070_pt1 | contig 14583 bp, 14 predicted proteins | sample HoacroProtozoa21_FD_119630 | JGI IMG/M metagenome (GOLD analysis project Ga0181612, IMG submission 119630) | Hoatzin crop microbial communities from Cojedes, Venezuel. Combined Assembly of Gp0051906, Gp0051904, Gp0051908 | reverse complement strand
TCGCACGTTCTGGCCGCCAGCGCAGCAGTGGGCGTCAGACGGGCCGTTCACGCACCTCGTCGCGCCAGGGGTCAGCCAGCTCACCCCGGAGGCGCGAGGACACCGTGACCATGCGCCGCGTCACGCCAACCCAATACACCGACGACCTGCGCTACGACGACCGTGCCAATCCCTATGAGGCCGCATCATCGCGCGCGGGCAGACAGTCGTCGCGCAACATCGCCAACCCACAGCGCCCGAATGTGCGCCGCCGCCAGTCGGAGTCACGCTCCCAGGTGCTTCGAGAGCGGGATCGTGACCGCAGGCGCAGGCGCGATGGCGTCGGGGGAGTGTTTGACGCCCTTTACGAAAATCGCCAGATTCTTGTCGTGGCGTGCATCATTGCCGTCTTTATCGCGTTGGTGGTGTTGATTGGCACGTCCGTGCATTCGTGCATTTCCAACCAGACGTCTACGGGTCGCACGGTGAGCGGCTCTTCGAGCAATACGTCTGAGTCGGCGTCAACGACGGCCACACAAACTGAGGAGCAGAAGAAGGCCGAGGAAGAGGCACTTGCCGAGGCAAACTCCAAGAAGGAGGCCGAGAGCACCACAGAGACCGAGACAAACGTGACGGTCACGGTAGCGGACGGGGGCGTCTCATGGCTTGAGATTACCTGCGACGGCACGAGCGAGGTTGCCGAGACGGTCACGGGCCCTTGGAGCCAGACCTACAAGGTCGAGAGCTCAATCACCATTGAGGTGAGTGACACCACTGTCGTCACCGTCGCCAAGAACGGGAAGCAGCAGTCGTTCGAGTCCAAATCCTCGGGCATTGGCGTCGTGACCATAGAGGGAACGCCCGCTAAGGAGGAGGAGACAACCGAGGGCTCTGAGAGTACCGAAAACGCTGACGGCAGCACGTCTACCTCCACGCGGGGGGCCACTGAGTCCTCCGATTATGAATCTGAGTATGACGGCTACGGGTATGGATATGACAGCAGCTACAACGAGTACGACACGGGAACGTATGGATACTGAGGTACAAAGACAAACTGACGGGCCGGAAGGCGCAAAGATCCTCTACGTGACGCTTGGTTGCGCCAAGAATGAGGTGGATACCGACCGCATGCGATCGCTCCTGCTTGCCGCAGGCTTTGACGAGACGGACGAGGCAGCAGATGCGAGCGTGGTCATCGTCAACACGTGCTCGTTTTTGGCGTCCGCCACGAGCGAGTCCATCGAGGTAACGCTTGACCTCGCGCAGGAGGCCGCCGAGGGCGTGCGAGAGCGCCCCATCGTCATGTGTGGCTGCGTGCCCTCGCGCTACGGCAGCGACCTTCCGAGCGAGCTTCCCGAGGTGGCCGCCTTTGTCCCGGTTGCGGATGAGGACAAGATAGTGAGCGTGGTGACCGACGTCCTCAAGATGGGTGGCGCCGGTAGTGCTGCGTCAGAGCCCCCAGTACTTCGCACCGTCGAGGGCACGAGCGCCTACGTGAAGATTTCCGATGGTTGCGACCGCTTCTGCACCTTCTGCGCCATTCCCTACATCAGGGGCAGGTACTTCTCGCGCGCACCTCAAGAAATCTTGGATGAGGTACGTTCGCTCGTCGCGGGTGGCGTCCGCGAGATTGTGCTCATCGGCCAGGATACGGGTGTGTGGGGACAAGACCTGGGACCAGGCATGACCTTGGCGTGGCTGCTTAGGCAGGTGGCAGATGTTGTGGCGCCTGTGGGCGGCTGGGTGCGCGTCCTGTACCTGCAGCCCGAGGGCATGACCGATGAGCTGATTGCCACGCTTGCGCACACGGACGGCGTCTTGCCCTACATTGACATCCCCATCCAGCACTGCAGCGCAGACGTGCTCGCGCGCATGGGCCGGACCGGTTCTGCCCAGGAGCTGCACGAGCTCTTCGACCGCCTGCGCGCGGAGATTCCGGGCATCGTGCTGAGAACCACGGGCATGTGTGGCTTCCCCGGCGAGACGGACGCCGAGGCGGACGAGCTTCTCGCCTTCATGGAGGATGAGGGCTTTGACTACGTCTCGGTCTTTGCCTACTCACCCGAGGAGGGGACGGCCGCTGCCGCCATGGATGGTCAGGTGGACGAGGAAACCAAGCTCGAGCGCACGCAAGAGCTCATGGACGTGGCTGAGCGCCTCGGCTTTGCGGCAACGGCAAAGCATGTGGGCGAGCGCGTCAGCGTCATCATCGATGGTGTTGAGGAGGGCCCTGATGGCCCCGAGCTCATCGGGCATGCCTGGTTCCAGGCACCGGATTCAGACGGTGCCGTTCATATAGAGGAGGGGGAGGCAACCGTCGGAGACGTTGTGACCTGCGACCTCGTTGACTCCTTCTGTTATGAGCTTATTGGTACCATCGCCAACTAAGGCACACGGAAAAGGATTGAGATGACCACACGTACGCAGAACAAGCACAAGGCACCGCACAGGCAGAACCAAAAGACGCGCTACGAGCCGCCTCGCAGGCCGAGCATCTGGACGCCGGCCAATATCGTGACGTGCATCCGCATTGTCTTCATACCGCTCTGGCTCGTGGTTGCCGAGCGCACGTCACCGTCTGATGGCATGGCCCTCAGTATCGGCGCACTTGTGACCTTCATCTTCTATGTGCTGCTCTCGCTCACGGATAAGCTCGACGGGTATCTCGCGCGAAGCAGGGGAGAGGTCACCACCTTTGGCAAGTTCCTTGACCCCATTGCCGACAAGCTCGTGGTAATCATGGCGCTCTGCTTCTTGCTTGAACAGGGCTCGGTGTCAATCTGGTGCCTACTCATCGTGATCGCGCGTGAGTTTTTGGTCTCAGGATTGCGCATGGTTGTTGCCTCTGCCGGCACGGTCATCGCCGCGAGCAATCTCGGCAAGTGGAAGACGGCTACCACGATGATCGCAATTTGCGGTCTTTTGCTCGTGCGTGCCATTGCCTCTGGCCCGCTTGCCATGGCCATGCAGGTCGTTTCACGTGCGTGTTTGGTGATGGCCATGATCCTCACGGCTTGGTCCGGCATCGATTATTTCATCAAGAGCTGGCCTACTCTCACACGAGAGTAATAGAACGAGCTTTGGTCATTTTGTGGACGGGTTATATGCCGTTCAATCGCTACCAAAAAAAGACGCCGTTTGTACGGAACTATTTGCGCACGTCATTGCGCCCGTTTGTGCATGGCGTGCAAGTTTCGTGCAAGTTTGAGGCAAGCTCCGTGCAAGATTCGTGCAAGTTTGGCGCGCTATTCTGAGAATTGCGTTTGACAGCGAACGGCTGTTCTATTATCATCTTCGTGTCGTCAAGTAAGGAGAGACCATGGCCAAGAGCAAGCACACCACCCGCGAGGTCCACGAGAAGACCTACGGTGAAGAGCGCGACAACATGATCGACGCCACTACCAAAGAGATCATCAAGAAGTTTGGCAAGGGCTCAATCAGGCGCTACGGGGATGATGACGAGCCTTCCGAGGTTGAGGCCATCCCAACGGGCGCGCTTGCACTTGACGCGGCGCTTGGTATCGGCGGCGTGCCGCGCGGTCGTATTGTTGAGATATATGGTCCCGAGTCTTCGGGCAAGACCACGCTGTCACTCCAGATTTTGGCTGAGGCACAAGCGCTGGGCGGCGTCGTGGCGTTCATCGACGCCGAGCACGCACTTGACCCAGGGTATGCCGCTGCCATTGGTGTCGACATCGACGAGGTTCTCATCTCGCAGCCAGACACCGGAGAGCAGGCCCTTGAGATCTGTGACATGCTCGTGCGCTCTGGCGCCGTTGACGCTATTGTCATAGACTCGGTCGCGGCCCTCGTCCCGCGCGCAGAGATAGAGGGAGAGATCGGAGACACCACGGTCGGCCTGCAGGCACGTCTCATGAGCCAGGCGCTCCGCAAGCTCGGTACCTCTATCTCCAAGTCAAATACCACCTGCATCTTCATCAACCAGCTTCGCGAGAAGATCGGCATCATGTTCGGTAATCCTGAGACGACCCCTGGCGGCCGTGCCCTCAAGTTCTGGGCATCGGTACGCTTGGACATCAGGCGCATAGATGCCATCAAGAAGGATGGCGAGACCATTGGCAACCGCACGCGCGTCAAGGTGGTCAAGAACAAGGTGGCGGCACCCTTCAAGCAGGCCGAGTTTGACATCATGTACGGTGAGGGCATCTCAAAGGAAGGCTCAGTACTTGACATGGCCGTCTCGTACGGCATCGTGGACAAGGCTGGCTCTTGGTTCACGTATGGCGAGGAGCGCCTCGGCCAGGGCCGCGAGGCCGTCAAGGAACTGCTGCGCTCCAACCCTGACCTGCTCGCCGAGATTGACCATAAGGTGCGCGTCGCCTGCGGCCTCGAGCTGGGTGACGAACGGGTTGACTTCCCCATAGAGCTTGCAGACGAATCTGAGGACTAGTCGTGGGGGAGCGTCGTTCCAACCCTGAGGCTACGTGGTCAGTCGACCTTCCCAAACGCGCAAAGCGAGGGGCTGCTGAATCCCGTGCCGTAGCCCCTCGCGGCAAGCGTCGCGCTACTATTGCGATGGACGGACGGGCTTCTCGCATGGTGCCCGTGGCCGTTGGTCGCATGCTCAAGGAGCGCCTCACGAGCGGGGCGCTCAGCCCGGACTTGGGCCCTGAGGAGCTTGCGCACGCCATAGATGAGGTACAGGCTGCATGCGCCAACGCACGGACAGAGAAGCTCATCAACATGCGAGACTATACCGAGGCGCAGCTTGCTACCAAGCTTTCCCAAGACGGGTATAGCCCTTCTGCCGTACGGACGGCGGTTGCCCGTGCCGTGAGAATCGGCCTTGTTGATAACCTGCGCTATGGTGATGTGCTCATACGCTCAAAGATGGCAGCTGGATGGGGACAAGTGCGTATTGCACAAAAGCTCAAGCAGGTGGGGATTTCTCCCGAGTCCATTCCTGGGTGGCCCGACGCATACTTTGAGCGTGACTCGGAGGCCGAGCGCGCATACGCCCTTCTCGCGCACAAGCGCCTCACGGGCAAAAACGACTACCCCAAGCTCGTGCGCCACCTTGCCAACAAGGGGTTTAGCCTCTCGGTTTGCGTGGATGCCGCAAAGCGCAGGCTCGCGGCGGCCGAGGAGGACTGCTAACGCACGTTACGCTGTCGTTGTGTGGTGGTATTGTCTACTCGTCATTCAACATATATTGACATTTAATCTATCTGATTTTACTATGGAACTACCGTTTGAGTCTCCTCGTCCGCTATCGGGTGGGCGTCGTATTTTTTGACCCTTGCTATGGCCGTGGTTTGTCATGGCTGAGAATTGAGCACCTGCGAGCTTCGAGGTTCGCCTCCGGCGGCATGCCATGGACTGCCATGGCGCCTTTTACACAGACATTTACGTTATGACTCGAGGTGCTAAAGACATGGAAATCATCATAGGTATCATATGCCTCGTGGTGGGCGCCGTAGCAGCCTACCTCTATGCTACCAGCAAGGGCAACGCACGTGTCCTTGAGGCAAACCAGCAGGTCGAACAGGCAAAAAGCGAGGCCAGTCGCATCACCAAGGAGGCTGAGCGTGACGCCCAGACCGCCAAGAAGACGGCACTCGTCGAGGCTCGCGAGGAGATTCTCCAGCTCAAGCAGGCTTCCGAGAAGGAAGAGCAGAAGCGCAAGAACGAGCTTCAGGGCATGGAGAACCGCATCCTGCAGCGAGAGGAATCCCTCGACCGCAGGAGCGACTCGCTCGACCGCAAGGAGCACCAGCTCTCAAGCCTCCAAGGCCAAGTAGACAAGCGCAAGAACGAGATTGACAAGATCTACACCCAGCAGCTCGGCGAGCTTGAGCGCATCTCGACCCTCACGCAGGAGGAGGCCCATGCCGAGATCTTGGACCGTGTGCGCGCGGAGACCGTGCGTGACGAGGCCCAGATTCTGCGCGAGTCCGAACAGCGTGTTCGCTCCCAGGCAGACAAGATGGCACGCGAGATCGTGACCACCGCCATCCAGCGGTGCGCCGCCGACCAAGCGGGCGAGATTACCGTGACCTCGGTGCACATCCCCTCAGATGATCTCAAGGGCCGTATCATCGGCCGAGAGGGCCGCAACATCCGCACGTTCGAGCAAGTCTCTGGCGTCTCCCTCGTCATTGACGACACGCCCGAGACCGTCGTACTCTCGAGCTTTGACCCGGTGCGACGCGAGACGGCGCGCGTGGCCCTCGAGAACCTCATTGCCGACGGTCGCATCCACCCTGCGCGCATCGAGGAGATGTACAAGAAGGCTGAGAAGCTCGTGGCCCAGCGCGTCCAGGAGGCCGGTGAGCAGGCGGCGTTCGACGTGGGCATCCACGACCTCCACCCCGAGATTGTGAAGACCCTCGGCGCCCTCCGCTACCGCACCTCGTATGGTCAAAACGTCCTGCAGCACTCCATTCAGGTCTCCAACCTCTGTGGCCTTATGGCCTCCGAGCTGGGCATCGACATCAAACTCGCCAAGCGCGCTGGCCTTCTCCATGACATTGGCAAGGCCATCGACCACCAGGTCGAGGGTCCGCACGCGGTCATAGGCGCAGACCTTGCCCGTCGTTACAAGGAGCGCGCTGATATCGTGCACGCCATCGAGGCGCACCACGGCGACGTTGAGCCTGACACTGTCCTCGACGTGCTCGTCCAGGCCGCAGACGCCATCTCTGCCGCCCGTCCTGGCGCACGCAGGGAGTCTGCCGAGAACTACATCAAGCGCCTCGAGAAGCTCGAGGAGATTTCCAACGCCCACGATGGTGTCGACCGTACCTACGCCATGCAGGCCGGCCGCGAGCTGCACGTCATGGTCAAGCCCGAGAAGATTTCGGACTCCGAGGCTGTTGTGCTCGCCCATGACATCGCCAAGCAGATCGAGGACGAGATGGAGTACCCCGGCCAGGTGCGCGTGGTTGTCATCCGTGAGTCCCGTGCCACGGACATCGCCAAGTAAGGGAGCCTGATGGCTGGTTTTGACAGCGGGCTTGCCAACTTTGTGGCGCAGATGGGCGGAGACCGTGCCCTCAAGGTCGAGGAGAGCTTGGGGGAGGGCTACGTCCGTCTGCGCGTTGCTGAGGCTGAGCGCCGTCAGGCAAAGCATGACATTCGCTGCGTTGAGGACATCATCGTGGAAATGCTGCGTAACTCCCGCGATGCGGGAGCTCGCCACATCTACGTGGCCACGTGGCGCGAGGGCGACACGCGCACGGTGGTCATGCTTGACGACGGTCAGGGTATTCCTCCCGACATGCATGAGCGGATCTTTGAGGCGCGTGTGACCTCAAAGCTCGAGAGCATCCACACTGACCGCTGGGGCGTGCATGGCAGGGGAATGGCGCTCTTCTCGGTTAAGGAGAATGCCCAAGAGGCCCGAGTCATGAGCTCAGACGTGGGTAAGGGGGCCGCCATCAAGGTGTCCTGCGACGCCGAGGTCCTCCATGAGCGGGCGGACCAGTCTACGTGGCCCCACATTGGCACCAATGACGACGGGGAGCAGGCAATCACGCGCGGGCCCCACAACATCGTGCGTACGTGCTGCGAGTTTGCCCTTGAGGAGCACAAGCGCTGCGAGGTCTACCTCGGAAGCGCAGCAGAGATTGTGGCCACCGCCCGTCGCCGGGTCAAGCCCACGGTGGATGGAGCCGACCTTCTCTTCATTGACAGTTTGGCCGAGCTCCCCGTCCTTGAGCGCCTCCATGCGGCGGCTGACGCGCGCGAGCTGGTTAAGGAGGCTGCAGCTCTCGGGCTCACGTTGAGCGAGCGGACGGCACATCGCATCATATCAGGCAACATCAAGCCACAACGCAGCGTCTACTCGCGCCTCACGCATACGGCCGCCAAGACGGAGCATCCCGCGGAGATTGACCTTGTCAAGGACCGCCGCGGCCTTGTGATCTCCCACAAGGACGTGCAGGAGTTCTCGCGCATCATGGAGCGCGACTTCTCATACCTTGCCGAGCGCTATTACCTCACGTTGGCGAGCGACCCAAAGGTGCGCGTCTCCCATGGCAAGGTACTTGTCTCATTTGATTTGATCAATGAATGAAGGTCTGGTAACAGGCGTAAACGGATGTTTTCTGTAGTTTAGGTAAGGTATTGTACTTTCTTGAAGTTTACTTTCAACTATCTTGTGGAGATAGGTAAAATCGTAAGGTCAAGAACTAGATTGCAACAATTCGCACATTGAAGAAATGGCACCAGGAGACGACACATGGAATTCTTAAAGGTCTCGAGCAAATCGTCACCCGCCTCAGTTGCGGGAGCTATCGCCGGGATGGTCAAGGACGGCGTTCCCGTAAACCTTCAGTCTGTGGGCGCTGGCGCGGTTAACCAGGCCATCAAAGCCATCGCCATTGCGCGCGGGTTCCTCATTCCCACCGGCATCGACATCTCCTGTGCCCCCACGTTCGCCGACATCGAGATTGGCGGAGAGAGCCGCACTGCCATGCGCATTGCTGTCTACGTGCATCGCCTGACGCCTCCGAGCGGCTCTGAGACCGATACGGCAGACTAGATGACGCTTCATCCCATTCTTGCGGGCAAAACCTATGCGGTTCACTCTCTGGGTTGCCAGATGAACCTTCATGACGGAGAGCGCGTCTGCGGCGTCTTGGACGCATGTGGCTGCATCCCCGTCAGCTCTGATGCCGAGGCCGACATCGTGGTCTTCATGACGTGCTCCGTGCGCGAGAAGGCCGATACGCACCTCTACGGCCAGGCTTCTAATGTCGTAAGCCTCCCTGACCCGCCCTCGGGTAGGCGCATCTTGGTCATCGGCGGCTGCATCGCGCAGCGCGATGGCGAGATTCTCAAGCGCCGTGTGCGCAACGTCAACGTCATTTTTGGCACGGCGGCCATCTCAGAGGTGCCACGCCTTCTGGAGGAGGCGTTGCTTGACGAGAGCGCCGTTGCCGTTGACACACGCGAGGAGGGCCGGGGCTTCTCGACCGATTTGCCGTCTCACCGTGCCCAGCAGTTCCATGCATGGGTGCCCATCATGACCGGTTGCAATAATTTCTGCACCTACTGCATCGTGCCGTACGTACGCGGCCGCGAGAAGAGCCGCGTGCTTGAGCGCGTCGTAGGGGAGTGCGAGGCACTCGTTGCTGACGGTGTGCGCGAAATCTGCCTCCTCGGCCAAAACGTCAACTCCTACGGCAAGACGCTCTACGGCAAGCCCGAGTTTGCGCGCCTTTTGCGGGCGGTTGCCGACACCGGTGTTGAGCGCCTGCGCTTTACCTCGTCAAACCCCAAGGACCTCGGCGACGACATCATCGCCGCCATGGCCGAGTGCCCAGCCGTCATGCCACACCTGCACCTCGCGGTCCAGAGCGGCTCCAACAAGGTTCTCAAGGCCATGAACCGCTCGTATACGCGCGAGCGCTACTTGGACGTGGTGCGACGCCTCAAGGACGCCATTCCGGGCGTGGCGCTCTCGACCGACATCATCGTGGGCTTTCCGGGTGAGACTGAGGAGGACTTTGAAGAGACCCTCTCGCTCGTCGAGGAGGCGCGCTTCTCGTCTGCCTTCACCTTCATCTACTCTAAGCGGCCAGGCACGCCTGCCGCTAAGATTGAGGACAACACGCCGCGCGAGGTCATCCAAGAGCGCTTTGACCGCCTGAAGCACCTCGTTGAAGACCTGGCGTTTGAGGCAAACCAGCCTGACCTTGGCACAGATGTCGAGATTCTGGTTGAGGGCCCCTCAAAGCGTGGCGCGGGCGCCGTGATGGTCGGCCATAGCCCCAAGAACCAGACGGTCCACTTTGACCTGCCGAGCGGTCTTACGGAGGACGACGTCATTGGCAAGATGTGCACCGTGCGCGTAGACGAGGCGCGTACGTGGTATCTGCGCGGCCAGATGTGCGGGGAGCCCCGATGACGAGCGCTGCCACCGTGCGCGGACGGGTGGTTGCCATCGCAGGGCCGACGGCCTCGGGCAAAAGCGAGCTTGCCGAGCGCGTGGCCGTGGCGTTTAAAAGTGAGGTCATCTCTATTGACGCCATGCAGGTCTACCGGGGGATGGACGTGGGCACGGCAAAGACGCCCGCAGACGCCCGCCGGTGCCCCTTGCGCATGGTGGATGTGGCTGACATCGGCGATGACTACTCGGTGCGGCTCTTCCAGCGCGATGCCCGGGCCTGCGTAGATACGTTGCTTGCGGCTGGGCGCATTCCGGTCCTCTGCGGTGGAACGGGACTTTATCTCAACGCCGTGATAGACGAGATGGAGTTCCCAGCCGGCCAGCTCAACTCCGAGAGCCGAAAGCGCTACGAGGCAATGGCGGCAGAACAGGGGCCGCAGGCGCTCCACGACCTGCTCGCCGAGCGCGACCCAAAGAGCGCGGCGATCATCCACCCCAACAACGTGCGACGTGTGGTGCGGGCCCTTGAGATGAGCGACGAGGGCCGCTCATACGCTGCCCACCACGCCGGCCTCCATACGCGCGCCGCACACTATGACACCCGCATCTGGGCCCTGCGCATGGACCGCTCCGTGCTATACGAGCGGATTGACGCCCGCGTTGACCGCATGTTTGAGCAGGGGCTTATCGCCGAGGTCGAGGGGCTTGTTGCTCAAGGTCTCGGCGATGCCATCACCGCGCTTCAGGCCATCGGCTACAAAGAGGTCGTTGCCGCGCTTGACGGCGCCATGACCATGGACGAGGCGCGCGAGCAGATCAAGATGCGCACGCGCCGCTACGCCAAGCGGCAGCTCTCGTGGTTTAGGGCAGATGCGCGCGTTGAGTGGCTTGACGTGGAGGAGTTGGGCATGGACGGCTGCACCGAGGCCATACTCACAAGCGTGCGCACGTGGAAGGAACCCACCAGCGAGAAGGGCTGCGCAGATGGGACGGTTTAAGCCCATAGAGTCCGCGCCAAAGCCGGAACGCGCCATTCTTGTTGGCCTTGAGCTCGGCAAGTCAGATTGGCCCCTCGCGGAGTCAATGGCGGAGCTGGAGCGTCTCACGCAGACCGACGGCGCCATCGTAGTGGGGACGCTCACCCAGCGCCTCGCGCACCCCATCCCCAAGACGTTCATTGGCAGCGGCAAGACCGAGGAGCTCAAGCGCCTCGTTTCGGCGCTCGACGCCGATGTGGTGATCTTCGATGACGAGCTCACGCCCTCCCAGCAGGCAAACCTCGAGAAGATCTTGGGCGAGCCAACCAAGGTCATTGACCGCACAGCACTCATCCTTGACATCTTTGGCCGTCACGCCACAACGCGCGAAGGCAGACTTCAGGTGCAACTCGCGCAGCTGCAATACGTGCTGCCGCGTCTCCGGGGAATGTGGAGCCACCTCGTGGGCGAGCAGACGCGTGGCGGCATTGGCAGCCGCTTTGGCCAGGGTGAGAGCCAGCTTGAGGTCGACCGCCGGCTCATCCGCAACCGCATATCCACCCTCAAGCGCGAGCTGGTCCAGCTCTCCTCCCGCCGTGAGCTTCAAAGCAAGGCACGCTGGGAGTCAGGCGTGTGGCGCGTGGCGCTTGTGGGTTATACCAACGCCGGCAAGTCCACGCTGCTCAACCGTCTGACAGACGCTGACGTATACGCGCAAGACGAGCTGTTTGCCACGCTTGACCCCACCACACGCACGCTCGTCCTCGACGAGGGCCGCAAGACGACCGTGACCGACACCGTGGGGTTCATCCAAAAACTCCCCACGACGCTCGTTGAGGCGTTCAAGTCAACACTCGCGGAGGCCCTTGCCGCAAACCTCATCATCAAGGTGGTAGACGCGAGCAGCCCAAACGCCGCGCGCGAGCTTGCCGAGGTCAACGCCATCCTCACCGAGATTGGCGCCAAGGACATCCGCTCGATTGTTGCCTATAACAAAAGCGACCTCTTGACCGCAGACAAGCTGCTTGACCTCCACACGGACGAGGACCACGTGATCATCTCCGCCACAGAAGGCACGGGCATCGACGCGCTCCTCTATAAGATTGCCCGTGAGGCGGCCGATGACGACGTGACCATCACGGCAACGCTTCCGTATAGCGAGGGCCGCCTCCTGCATCTCGTGCACGAGCAATCCCAGGTCATGCATGAGTCATTTGAGCACGAGGGTGTCACCGTGACAACCAAGGCGCCTAAGAAGATCGCCGCGCTTCTCGCCCCGTATGAGACAAGCGCCAGGCAAGACTAGAAGCGCCCCACGAGCACCAGCTGAAGGAAGCACAGGATGAGCGGCTGGTGCGCAAGGTAGATAGGCAGCGCGTGATGGCCCACCACCTCAAGCGGGCGGCACCGCAGCTCATAGACCCACTCAGGCCAACCACGCTCGCTAAGAAAGCCGCCGAGCGCCGTGCCGGTCAGATACGCAAGCCCATAGGGTATGAGCGGGTAATAGTCCCCCGACGCAAAGCCCGCGCCCGGAAAACCCAGCCATGCAAGCCAAGGAGTAGCATAGAGGGTCTCGGGGAGCCTAAACGCAATCCTAGTGCCAAAGATGCCAACGTAGCCCTGAGGGACGCCCAGCGTGGCGATAAAGGCCACGGCAAGTACAAGCGCCTGCCACAGACGGTGGGGGAGAAGACCGCATTGCTTGAGAAAAGCAGCCAGTAGGGTAGAGGCGCCCATGCAAAAGATGACGCCAAAGCTAATTGGAACGTCCACGCTGGCAATAGTCGTTACTACCCACATGAGCAGGGCCACGGCGAGATACTTACCCGCGCGCCGCACGTTTGAGCGGGAGTACCACACCATGATGCCCGCAATCAGCAAGAACACCCATGAGATACTGGCCCGCCAGATATCCTGAAACGGGGGATGAAAGAAGAACAGGTTGACTCCGTAGATAACCACCACGTCATAGCACAAATGAAAGAGCACCATCGACACGACGGAGAAGCCACGGAACACGTCAAGCGCGTGCAGACGCCGTTTGCCGTTCTCCATGGACGCCTTATGACATAGATCTGATAAGCGCTGTCACACGGCCCAAAATAGCGGGGTTATCGGCGTAGATTGGCTCCATCGTGTCGTTCTCGGGCTGCAAGCGCACGCGCCCGTCCTCGCGGTAGAACGTCTTGACCGTAGCGGAGTCATCGATAAGGGCAACGACAATCTCTCCGTCATGGGCGTTTTGCTGCTCAGTCACGATGATGAAGTCACCGTCGTAGATGCCCGCGTTGATCATGGAGTCACCCTTGACGCGAAGGATGAACGAGCTGTTGTCGTTGAAGATGCTCGTGGGAAGCGCCACGACCTCCTCGACGTTCTGCTCAGCCAGGATGGGCTGCCCTGCGGCAACGCGTCCCACGAGCGGAAGCTTGATGACACCGGTGTTAGGATCCTGCTCGACGTTTACCACACCCTCTGCAGAGGCATCGGCGGCAGAGGAATTGAGGACCTCGATAGTGCGGGGCTTCTTGGAGTCACGCTTGATGTAGCCAGCCTCCTGGAGCGCCTTGAGGTGCATGTGCACCGTGGAGGGAGAGGCTAGGCCCACGGCATGGCCAATTTCGCGCACCGAGGGAGGATATCCATGCTCCTTAGTGTATGCGCAAATGTACTCGTAAATCTGCTGTTGCCGCTTACCGATCTTGCCTCTGGCCATGAGTGCCTCCCTTCAAGGAGCCTGAGCTTGGCTCCGTGTTTACATAATAACAGGTTTTTGCGAAACTGACAAACAAATGTTCCGAAACATCTTGACAGATACACATGTTCTGCGATAATAAAAACAACCGTTCGCAATACAGATGTTCGTAAACAAGTCGCGTCACCACAGAGCGTTATAACAAACACAGCTTAAAACCACTACCGCAGGAGATACCATGTACCAGACAAAAGGCAATCTCGCACTCAAGCAAAGCTCAATCGCAGAGGCATATCCGTACCTTCGCCTCGTTCCGAAGGCGGCAACGTTTTACGGAGAGAGCGAGCTGCAAGAGCAGCACCAAGACCTGCGTGCGTACAAGCCTTTTATGGCAACCATCATCTGCGTTATTGCCGTCCTCTCCATTGTGTGGGGTGTTATGGATACGCGCGCTGAAAGCCGTCGTAACCAAATTGCACAAAGCGTTGAGACTCAGGAGGTAACCGTCACGCGTGGAGACAACCTGTGGTCAATCGCCTCTGAGCATCCCGTCACCGGTCTCAGCACCCAAGAGGTCGTCAACTTCATCGAGAAGGCCAATAGCCTCAGCACCGCCATGCTCACGCCCGGCCAGAGCCTTGAGGTGCCGTGCTAGTTCTTCTTCTTGGCGAAGGGGGAGACAATCATTCTGCCCACGGCCACGAGGCCGAGCTTAACGACCCTAAAGAAGCTCGCCGCTCGCACGATTCGCTCAGCGGGGACATGCTCACGTACCGCGCGCAGCACCGCCTTGTTGTCTCGCGCGGAGAACGTAAAGTAGCCGTTTTGCTTGGTGTAGATGGCAAAGCGGGGGATATGCTTGCCAATGAGTGAAGCTTCCACATGGTCAATCTCATCCCACGGTATCTGGATGAAGTCCTCGGTGTTGCGCACGTTGTAGTACTCAAAGGCCTTGTCGCCAATCATGATGTTGCCCGTGGTGGTCAGGCCCTGCACATGTGAGGCCTTGCACGTGAACTCTACCGTCTTGTTTTGAGATTGTGCCATGTCAGCTTGTCCTATCCGTACTTGTT
>Ga0181612_166693_pt1 | contig 14584 bp, 6 predicted proteins | sample HoacroProtozoa21_FD_119630 | JGI IMG/M metagenome (GOLD analysis project Ga0181612, IMG submission 119630) | Hoatzin crop microbial communities from Cojedes, Venezuel. Combined Assembly of Gp0051906, Gp0051904, Gp0051908 | reverse complement strand
TATAACTAAAGTAAAACCAAATATGCACAATTTAACTGTAAAAAATAGAATTAAAACATGGAAGAAGTTTCCAATGCTTATAGACCACAAACAGAAACTAGCAAGATGAACACAACTGAACACGAAAGTAATATTTTCTGTCTTTTGGGTAAGATCAAAACTGAAACACAGCATACAACTTCAGCTCTAGAATTTTTATAGAAGCACTGAATTCTCCTGTTGCGTATGAGCAGATGGCACAGTTTCTCCAGCCTCTTTATTCAAAGAGTTGTGTACCTGGGAACCACCTTTTAGCAGAGAAGGGGCCAAAAAATGAACCCAAAAACTTCTAAAAGAAAAAAACCACAATATTGAAGAAGGTCAAAAGAAGCACTTAAGAATAGGCTACTATAACAAAAGGTTTTGCCTTCAGCTTCAGAAAGGTGTTTTTTCTTTGTATTCATTAAACACGATATTGCCAAGTATTTTTCAGCACACACTAGAAATAATCCAGGTGCTTTTCGTCTCAAATGGTAAAAGTCTAAGAGCATACAACAATAACAGAGGAAAATGGTATTGACTGATGGCACAATATACTAAACCCAGAAAATGCCCTCATTTGGCTATATTCCATTCCTCTGACAAAAAAAAAAAAAAAAAAAAGGAAGAGGGAACCAAGGCAAAGGAATCACGAAGGACAAAGGAAGAAAGCCCCACTACTACTTTTCCACTTCTTTAACGTGTAGCGTGTACAATAGCAAATACTGTTCTTTCTGGATGACTCGATGTACCAGGATTCATCCAAAATTTTTTTCTTACCTCTTCAGCACAAATTTTCCCTCACCTCATCCCCCACTCATCCTACTTCTCTTGTTCTTCAGTAGCTACTTTAGAAGCCCTCATTGCTCACATCTTGCCATTTATAAGGAAAGTTTATCAAGAACAAAGCAGTCACAAGATAGCCGTGTAGATTTTATAACTTGAAGGAGGGGGGGGAAACCCCAGGGCAAGATTTAAGGAACTCCAAACTCCATTTTTCTACAGAGTTCAGCTTCTGATAGAGGCACCAAATAACATAGTGTTGAGAACATCAGCGTTGCAGTGGGACATGGTGTCTGCTGGACATTAAGAAAGTGAGCCTATGTTCTTCTGTATCCAAAAAGACATAGGTTTCTTCATAATTTTACATGCAGGGAAATAAGTGTCATCCATTGTTTACTTTGAAAAACAAACACTTTTAGATTTTGGAATGCATGGAACTGCACAGTGTTTTCTTTAGACTTAATTTATTGCTCTTTAAAAGGAAATTCAATACAAGCACAGATACCTAATTACTTGTGAATCAGTCCTATATAAATATTAGACCATAAATTAGACTATTTGAAAGTAATTCCTCTGCTTCCTGAGGTCTACTGAAAAATAAATTATAATAAAATAGCACTGTGCCACAGCATAAAAGCCTTCATATTTTATCAGAGCTGAGATAATGAAAGATTCAGATGCTCTAAATTCTCCTTGAGATTCAAAATCTTGGGAAATCCATATATAGACCCACAAACAAACTTCTTTATGTACTGGCAACAGCCCTGCTGCCACCTTCAGAGCACAGTTTTACTGAGTTAATCTTAGTGCTCCAAGGCTCCTAGCAGAGGACAGACCCGACCACTGTTATTTTCAGACAGGTCCCGAATGTAGAAGCCAGAGAGTTGTGACGAGTCCTACTGTGGTCAGAAAAGCTCCAGGCCCTTCTTATTTCAGATGTGTCACCAAAGTGCTGAAGAATCCGTGACAGATGGAACGAGCTGCACCAAGAGAGCAGCAACCGAACTGCCAGTCTCCAGAGGGACAGTCAGCTACAGACAGGCACACGTGTAGCGAGAGCCTTCCAGTACCATTTGCACCGCAGCGTGAATCTTCATCTTGTAATGGATCTTAACAGAACTGACACTTGGCACCCCACCGTTCTCCAAAGACCTAGGTGCTCTCTCACATAAAGCGCTATAAATCTCCAGTAAGGGAAAGAACACGTTTAATAATTAATCTCTGCTGGGATTTTAACATTGGCCACTGGCAAACTCTGTAAAGTGTTAAAGACTGATCAACACAATTCCCTTGTTGACGGGTGGATTTGCCCTAGTGATAGCTCAGGCAAAGATCGCTCGTGTAACTCAGCACAGGATTCTTTAACAAAGAATTTTACTGGAGGCTTCAATGAGTTCTACAGCGGTAACAGACAAGAATACCACTGAACTTGTATACCCAGTCTTCACACTACAGACTGGCACTGATAGCCTAAGTTTCCTTGTAAGAATTGAGTAAGACCAGACATTGAATCGCCAGTGTCACAAGTTACAGCTCATCACAAATCAATGTGTAGGATTATTATTTTCCCTGCCATCATCCACGCAGAACTGTATTCATCACAAATGCATCTCCTCTGTCTACACAAGAAAATAATGCTGTTCAAAGTTTAAATACAGATTCCTATGACGTCTTCCAGGATCTCTCCATGAATGAACATAAACTGTGATCATTTTTATTTAATTCTACGTGAAACTGCATACTTCAATTACACAGATACTAAATTTGATCCGAGTGTCCTGGTAAAAGAACTAGAGGCTGAGAAGGTAGCTAAAAGCACCCTTTATAGCTCCTCAAACCTTTGCCAGTTATTTTCTTTAATTAATGATGTCTGATATCAGGAGTATTTTTTTACGATGTACTGTCACCAAGATTAGAAGTGCAGCACCAATTTTATATTATTTAAGCTCTAGAGAAAAACAATTTGAAAAGAAATTGTTAGAGACAGCAGACTACATAACACCCAACTTCAGACAAAAGCCTATCACATACCAATATCCAAGAAAATTACTAACTTTGTCCATCTCTAATGAAAAATACCATTTCTACATTAATCTAAATGTGTTCTGTACAAACAGCCTGGGTACCTCAATCCAATCACTTTATTTGGGGATTACACACATAACAGCTGAAGTCAGGCACAGCAGCATCTATGTGCCTGCATTCTGAACAAAACCATTATCCTCGAGGAGAGAGAAGCTTTAACACTTCATCTTTGAAGATGAGAGAAGCTTTGTACTTCATCTATGCATTTTTTTTTAAAAAAAGCAGTCTAATGCACGTGGGAATTCCTCTAGATTAAAAAGCTAAACACTCCCCGCTTCCTCCTACCCAACCCCTTATTTTTTACAGCCCCTTCCACCACGCTGCTTCCAGGAAACTACTTTTATTTAACTGGATTATCAATCAGGATTCCTAGGTAAGGATCACCTTCGCTGTGCTACCAAGTGTCAGTCGCATCCTGCCATATCCCATTAATAGCAAAACTCCCAGTGATTAGCCTACCTAGTGCAAAGGGAATACCAGGGCATGACTTCTCAGATTCTGCAGTGGCAAGGTTATGTCATATACTAACAACAGAACACCTTTACTAATCATCCGCCTTGCTTAAACAGCAGCATCATTGTGGCATATAGAAACACTCCTCATTCTGCTTCGTTTGTGATTATGCTGAAATTTTATGACAATCTCACTAATTTCCAGAAAAATTACTCTCATTAATGAAGGCAGGAACACGTGGGACTTTGCAGAATCCGGACAGCAGACTAAACTCATCGGATAGGGGCTGATTTTTTTAATTAAGTGTATGAACAGTACGATAAAATCTCAATTAAGATCTCTAGAGGTTACAACCATCCAAGTAATAAAACCACAATGGTGAGGTAGCTTGCCATGTGCAGTTGGCACGTTAGATCCCAGCACACCAGTTAATAATTTTGATTTACAAGAGCACACATGCTCATTACTGGGCAGGGTCTTGAGCCACCCTTACTCAATGAATGCTAGTCTGTGCACTCTACAGACTGCGGCAATATTCAAATCAAATTTCAAGTGAATTAATACATAGTCACATTTTTGTCTGTCTTCCCCAACCCCACCTTCTCCCACACTTCATTCTCCATTTACTAGGAGTTAACGAAGCTCTGTCTCTGGAGCCAGCCTTTACCATTCAAGCCTGAAATATGACCAGGCAGAATTTGTGACAAACTCTAGACAAACATAATCCATTTTCACTAAAGTTAAACCTCACACTCGAGCCATAATCTCTGTTTATGAATTTTTGAGTAAACTATGGTCAAGTATCAAAGAAATCTGGATTAAAGCAGTCCTGAAATTCCAGTGCTCTGTTAAGACTTCGCGTGTTTTGGGTAGAAGGCACAGGACTAAATCAGAAGCCACGCGCCTTTCTGATCCAGCAGTTTTCAACAAATTTTAGTTCATATAAAACCTTAAACTCAAAAATAAAAGTCTAGAACAATCTCACTGAAACCAGGGGGGAAATACCTTTCCACAGATCAAGCAGACATCTGAGGACCCACTTCCACAAAGCCCCATTAACCATACTAGGGTAGAAAACAGCACACCCTTGCTGGGTAAATTGCTGCTGACAGTTGGAGTTTTTCCAATGAAAATGTCTTCTAAGCAATCGGGAACATCTCAAATGAGAAGGCTATTGGAAATCCTCCTCTGAAACAGCTGCTGTTTCTCATGTTATCACCCACTTGGGAACACGTGTCCCTGCACAAAACAGATTTTTGTGTCAGTAAGCCGTGTAGCAGGGTGCGGAGCACTCGGAACTGCTGGAAGTGGCTCACAATTTAGCCTCAGATGTGCCCCAGCTGGCTCCCCCCAAGAGAACCCACACCAGCCAAGGCTTCAGCATGAAGCTGCCCGCAGCCTGACATCAAACACACTGTAATGATCGATGACGAACCTGTAAAGGGCCAAGTTCCTCTATTCCATCCCTCACCGTTGCTTTTGTGCACAACAGAATTTGGATAACAGGACAAATCACAGCAGCCTTTGGGAAGCACGCAGGATTTTATCCTTCCTCAGGAAGTAATCACTACGAATACCTGCACGTTCTTACCTCCATCATCCTGTAACTAGCTTTCAAACTAAAGTATGAAGTTTCCTGTGGCTGCTTGCATATTTTATATTTTGTCCTTTCTGTGACCGAGGTAATTTTTCCCTCCTGCTTTCCTGGGTTAGTGGCCTAGGAAACTGTATATTTAGCTTTTCTTATTATAGAGGCACAACAGAATGGAAGTCTCAGTCCTGTTTCCCTCTCACCCACAGCTTAAACACAATTAACTTTTCATTTGATGCATTCTTCCTGTCTGCACTCATAATGCTCCCTCAGGAAATGAGAGCCAATAAGGCCTACACAGGAGTAGGGGAGCAGGCTACTGACCAAATATTGTATAATGCTATATTATAGGCCTATGGGAATATAGTTAATTAAAGACCACAGATCTCCTTTGGGAAAATGTTTAATATATTAGCTCTTGCAGCAGAGCAATAAAATATAAACAAACCCCTCCTCTTCGGAAACTGTGAATATATCACACTTTTGGGGAAAAAACCCAGCAAAATCCAATGCTGTTTTTATTGGTCATTGGCTACAAATATATCTAATAACATACAAAAAGAACACACTTAAAGAATATTAGCTTCAACAAGCATGATCTCTGCTGTGGCCTATATATCACCTTCCTGAATTGGGAAGCACCTTTGTGTACTTCAGGTGCTGCTATAAGTTTTACGACAGCAATAACAATTAATAAGCATTTCCACTTAGTTCCTAATGCTCAGGAAGCGCAAGGACAGGCTCAAGGACAGGCCCAGGCTTCTGAACACTCCCGGAGCAGGAGCCTTGGAAGCCTGAACAGTTGCGTCCAGAGACTCATTTCAGAAGGCCTCTCCCCCATCTAAGCCTCCCCAAAGGAACGTACAACACCAACATTCTGCAAGGTATTCGCTTGGAAGGTCAAAGACTAAATGTTCCAACAGCGTTCTGCTTTTATGCAGAAGTGGAAGTCTATGGCATAGCTTACCATCAGCACACCTGTTCAAAGCAACAACCCAGACTCTAAGGCAGTATTAAGCAAGCCTCATGGCTGGGTTCTCTTTCGCTTGTGTTATGACCCCCACTGGAGCAGATGCCAAGTTTAAGCATCTGCAACAGGTTTACAGAAATGTCAGCATCTGAGTGCAAATAAGATGTTTGTTTGAAAATTAAGCACAATTTTTCTGCAACAGGCCCCAGCAAAAGCCCAACTAAGCTAATCCCAGCCTCTCAACCAGCCTTGATGGGTCACAGGCACACTGGTACCCAGTCTCCTTTGGGTCTCCCACTGGTACCCAGTCTCCTTTGGGTCTCCCACTACCGTCAGCAGTTTGATCGTGTTCAGAATTGCTGTGAATTGATGGATCGCACATAGAAGTCCCTAAGCATGCAGACTGTGGCAGCATGTTTGATAACATGAGAATTTACTTAACCCAAGCCACAGAACAGGGAGAACACGATTTGCAGAGGGGTCTGAGACTCTGCCTGGTGGGATACAGTCCCAGAGCATCCCAGGTGTGACCGGTCCCTGGGCCAGCAGCTATGTCCCAACAGGGAAAAAAAGACCACAGAGTCAAAAGTTGGCAGGATAGCAGAGACCTGTGAGGCTGGGATCTACAGCTTACATTTCAGCATTTACATTTCACCCCAAGTTTCAAAATTCAAGGCAGAAACATTGATCTGAAAGCTGAATTCTGAAGCTGTGTGTTCAGTGTAAATGAAGAACAAGTACAGCCGGAAAGTGGCTACATATACTCAGCTGAAACATAGGCTTTATTATTAATTGACACTAGCATTTTAAATCCATATGTAACATGCAGCTTGCTGTTGTTTGTACTTAACTAGTAAACCAGCACCTAATGGGTTTTGCCGCAAAAGTTGTTCTATGTCCAGCTTCCCACCACCCACTCATGCCCATACTTTTTTTTCACCAGTATCTCTTAGCACACTGTATTTGAATAGGTGTTCTAGAGGAGGAAGGAGGACAACACGGCCCATCAGACTACGGCCAAAACTGTCACGCTTGCCCAAACCACAAGTCAGGGACGTATCCTGCAGGCCATGTTGCCAGCTCCAATACAGAGGTCAGCGGGGTACTCACGGGACTAACAGCAGCAACAGCCAGGTCAGCTCAGAGGAATGCCCTCCATTGTATTTGTTTTGTGACTTTTTAGGAAAAAAAAACAAAACCAAAAAACCACACACTACCCACACACAAACTCTTTATAATCCTAACTGTGTTCTTTCTCTGGTTCCTAAAAAAACATCCACATGCAACTGGGCCACCCACAAATTGAAACAAGAGTCATTTGTCTGTCCAGCAGGGTTTCTCGGTGGAATATGCAGCAATAAAGGCACAGCTTCTGTGCTAAAAGTAAGCATGTATGTTCACTATGTTTAAAGTTTTTACTTTAAGGTTTAGCTGTAAGCTCCTCTCTGAATAGAGGTATTGTACCTATGATGTATCAGGCAACATATTGCCATTTACTTTTGTAATTACAAGCACCTTTTCCAACAACGCTCAAATTATTGTTTCTCAAAAATAACCTCACATGAAAGGAGTAATAAGCACAAAATGATGTTTCATTAAGACCACTAAAGAATTTTTATTAGCAGTTCCATCAGATTTAAGTAGCATCTTTAGTATGTGCATACGCATATGTATGATCTGTGTCAGATTTGTCAGCTCTTGATGGATGTTTTCACTCTCAGTGTTATTATTACTCTTATATAGTAATACTGGCAACAGGGACCTATATTTTATTAAACCTTATGTTGCATCTGCCACAGCGCCCTGGGGCTGGAGTATAGTCATCTATGCCAAACGCTATTCCTTGCAATTACACTTGATTGTTAACTGTGTATGTTCAGCACCACTTACGTTTGCTGCTGTTCCAAGGTTCTCTTCCCACGGGCTGTGCTTGAGTTCCCAGGCAGTCAACGGGATTATACAGATCAGTGGAACTGAAACACAAAGTAAAAGTTCTATTAATACAGCTAATACTGGATTAAAATTCAGGGATAACAGACAACATATGGCTCTGAAAACTATTGGTCACGTGTTTTAGAGGCAGCAGGTTAAAAACATAACTTGGTCCTGGAGTTGCGGTGTGCCAGTACGAGCCCAGTATGGCAGCGCTGGGCTAGCAGTCCAGCTGCCCTCCGAGCCACCCAGCCCCTCAGCACATTCAGGCTGCACACCCACCCCCCCATCCCTCCCACAGCCAGCAGCCCCTCACCCTACAAATCATCGAGTGCCAGAGAAAAGCCTAACCAGACAAAGCCCAAGGTTTTCAGAAACACATCACAAACACAGTGAACACACACGTGTGGAAACACACACACTTGACAAGCACACACCGAAAAAGGAGGGAAGGGATCATGTCTGCCATTTACCTCTGGAGTGACAAACCTCCATGAGCACGCCAGTGAAGAAAGAATACATCGACTTTCTTAGCTGCTGCATCACTGTTTGAGCATATATATTATAAAGCAAACTTCTTCCGATAACGAACTTGCTTGGGACTCGAGAACAAGGAGCACAAAACTAGCCTGCCAAATATCAGCACAAAGCACAGCGCGAAAGCTACACCCCAGGTGGTCCTACAAGAAAATAAGGCAAGGCAAGAGCACCCACTGCTCCACGGGGCAGCTAACTTCACATTGCAGAGCATAAAGGAAACCACCAAGCAGGGAAATGAGCCCATCCACGGTGCAAACAGAGGTTGCGGAGCTGCTTCGCAGCAGCAGACAGAACGCACTCACCCGTCACTAAATCTGGCAGTTTAGCCTGAAAGGGTGAGAATAAGAACAGAGCTCTGTATGGAAACCAGTACTCTGAGGCACTGCGTACAAGTTTCTTTTGTTTGCAGCAAAGGTCCTGCAAGCCAAATAGCAAGGCCAGGAGAGAGCAGAACTGAATGACAGTATTTGCTTTCACCAAGTCAGAAAGCTCTTTGCCATAAGCTAGGTAAGCTTATACCTCAGGTACAGCAAAGCATCAGCATCATCCCGAGACATGAAAACAAGCATCTGCCACTATCAAATTATTTTGTCAAGTTATGCTTAAGGGTTGATTGATGCGCTTTTAACATCAAATAACGTTAAGCTTGGAAGCGCCAAGATACAGCCATCATTCATCAGTTAAGCTTAAGTTTTCAAATCAACCAGCGAGATTAATATGGAAGATGTCAAGATGTCTTTGTGTAATTATTGTTCTGCAGCAATTAGGAAGTAAGTTTACATTATTTGCTAAAAATATAGACAATTGCTAAGCCTGTTACCAATAATAAGTCAAATCCTATCTGTAACAAGCTGTTAAACTTCAATCTAGACACTTGCATAGACATATTTATTTACATTTTTCTGAATATGCTTGCCTTATGGAATGCAATGAGTTTCTGTATATTGAACACAAAGTTTGAATTATTTCATAGTCAGAAAAGAATGCACTTTGTAGTAGTATCAGAAGGATCATAGTGGCCTCCTAAAAATAGAATAAAGTCATACCAACAGACAAGCAAAGATGCTCAGAAATATCAAGAGACTGAAAGCATAAATCATGATTACAACCCATATAATCTTTGACCTACACACAAGCTACAAGGTTCAAAGGTGGCATTGCATTATGTATTTATTGCTTGCCTAAGCCATTATTCACCAGTCTGCGTTTTAAGAGATAGGTATGATGGAAGCCTCATATGGAGAAGAATACATCATAAAATCTTCCATGTAAAGGATGGTACAGCTAATTTATCTTGTGTTGCCTTCTTCTCAATTTATGTCATGGCAGCTTTCTATGAAACAAAGATTCACAATGCAATGCAACAACAGAACAAATTGCAACCATTCCCAGAGCAGCCTTTACATTCTCCATAGTCCTCAGAAGCTCTGCTCATCATATTGACAAATGAAAAAAGGCACACTATACCACGAGGACAGCAGAGACAACAAAGCACAAAGCTATTCCAATGCCAGTACGACACCATAAACTGACATCTACAGCGATGAACACAAGACGGAAGCAACCAGTGTGCCCCTCTGGGCACCTGGATCAGGTCGCCTAGCAGTCCCATTAGGACCCACTGGTATGTCAGAGGAAATACACCTCAAACCTCATCCAAGCTTTTAACCACAAGCTCTCTGCTATCTTGTTGCCTTTCTCCTGTGCATTTCTGACAGTTCTCTGCTCTCAGTGAACAGACTCCAGCGAGGTTGAAATTCCCTATATATCGACAGGGAATCCACGAGTAGTATCGTGATTTTGACAGCTCTGGGCTGGTTCTGCCCATTTGTTCTACGGCTCTGAAGTTCTCAAAGGTCTGTGCTGGCCCTCTGTGGGCTGCAGAAGTTACACCTTTGGAAGGCATAAAAAGAGCAATCAAGAGCAGATCTTCAGAGCATCCATACAGATCTAGAAAGACAGGAACTCTATCAGATCCAACAGATTCCAACGATGAATCCTATTCTTGATTCATTTAAAGTAAGTCCCCAATCAAAGGGTCATGCTTGCTAAATGAAACTTGTCATAATGTTCCCAAACAGAAGTGTTTGCATTCCTTGAAATCAACAGCAGTGTGATATTCAGCTTTTGCTAAAACATTTGAAAAGCTGGCATCTCGGCTGGTGATGTACCCGCCCAGCCAGCAAGCGGTAGGGTTTGCCTCTCAACAAGCTTGTGAAATGCAAAGGCCAACTTCCCTTTGCTCTGTTGATCACGAGAGACTTCTTATGAGCTGCTTCACATAGGAAGAACAAGACAACTTTTTTGACTATACCCCATGGAACACAGGGTTGGTTCGATTGCCTAAAGCCAAGGAGTTCTGCCTTACTAAAAAAAAGACCTGGATCCTAACCGCTCCTTTGCCAATATTCAGCTCTTTCCTCCAGTAACACAGGAAGGCTATACACCAGGCACCCTAACACAAAACATTCACAAAGAACGTAAAAAATATTGCAACTGATGCATGAATGTACATTCAGTTTCTTCTGTATTCAACTCCAACAGAGGAAGCAATTTCTGTAAAAATGAGTTCTGCTGCATGGTTATCTAACATGCCCTCAGGCGGTTATTTGTAGTATTTACATTTTTTACCAACTTATCAAGAGAAAATCCAATTGTTCCTAATGACAGTCACACTGTGTGTCTCCCATTCTCATATACAGGGAAGTGTTTATTATCCATTTGTAGTAATTAAGGCACTGATGTTATATGGATCCATAAAGCCAACTTCATTAAGCAAACAAAGGCGCTTCCCCCCCTCCAAACTTACAACTGAAAATATTTAAAAATAAAAGCTCAATTATAATGTGTAGCATAGTTTGAAGAACAAACCAGTATCGGCAAATCTAAAGTGTACTTAGAATTGGAAAAAAATAAAACAGTCTGTAAAAATAATTATTTTCCAGCATTAGCTAGAAATGAGCAAAATAATTAGCTAGACAAAAAGAGCAGAGAAATATTCACCAGTGTCCGTCTTCCTGTATTTGAGCTTTTGTTGTAAAATGGTTAAGCAAACTGCTTTTTTATGAGTTCAAGGCCATGTATTACCAGTGGAGGGGAATCTTCCACACCCTTGCAGAAACTTTACATCATTTGTTTCCAATAGATCAAATATAATATTGGACAAATGACCAGGAGCTGCTGCCAAATGCCACTGCTTTTACCAGGTACTTGCTGAACAGTAATTCTATTGCATGAACATAAGGTTAGCAACCAAATGACTCAACCAAGTCAGGAAATTTCTTTAAAAAACAGCAAAGGAACACACTAAACCGAAAAAACCCTGTGAAATACACGCAAGCAAGGTTTCATTGCTGAGATTCCTGTCTCTGTACCCCCCAAAAGACAAACTCCATTGGTCATACAGCAGAACATCTCGTACGAGACCATTCCTGAGCAATTTTGCTGTGCTCAGACAACACTGTGTGCTGCTTTATTGTGGGATGCGCAATGCTCTAGGAGCCTCATCAGCAAAATTTCTCACCAATTTACTCTATAGCGGAGCCTCTGTTGTCATCCTCTCTAATTATGGCACTAAACAAGTTATCGGAGTAAGGTGGAGAACCACTGTACTAATCAAGTACCTGCATTAAACAAGCATAATTAAATCCACTGTAGCCAGTAAGATCGATAGACAGCTCTACTTTGGCTTTCAAGGTTAACTATCAAGTCAGGACCTTAAACCCCTACAAACAGGACACACACCTCTGCCACAACATATCTGCCAGTACTTCTAGCACGTTATCATCAAAAGATCTCCAGAGAGGCTAGGCAAAATCCCAGAGCCAGTGAAGTCCATGGGAACTTTGGGTTCATTCTACATCTTCTCGATTCTCTGTAGAAGCACTGCACAACCACAGAACTTCATGCAAACATAAAACTTGTTTCATTATTTCTTACATCTGTGGAGGACCCCCAGACCACCAACATGCCTCCAGAAGAAACACAGCTCTTCATTTCTTGAAATGCTATCTTGCTCTATGCCAAGTCCTATTACATTTTCTCTCTTGGTAGTGTTATAGTTATCCACGGCATCACATGTGAAATTAGGGCTGGAATACTTCACAAGTATTTTCTTCCCCCAGCCATGAGGCAAAACAAAACTTTGCTCCACTGCAAATCCCTCCCATAAGAGCACATGAGATTCCAAACAAAGGTCACAGTGATTCCACACCCCCCCTACCTTGCAGAGCTGGAGAAAGGGGCAGTTCAAGTCTTCTAATGGCACAGAGTTTAAATTAAATGTTTGAAATAGGTGTCTCGCTGGAGCTGTAAGAAGTGTTTGTAAAGGTTACCAAATCCTGGCAAGTTTGGATTTCAGTGCAATATGTAAGGCTCGGACTGGGGCAGATTTGGGCTTGAGTTCAAACAGTTCTGGCCTGATTTATATTTTGTTTGAAATGATGCCCAAAACTATGATTAAGCAAGGTTTTCACCAAAACCCGCCATTCAATTCAACGGAGAGGTCTCATTTTTCCAGCAAGATGACTCCTTGTGTGTCCACCCTACAAAAGGCAGCAGGAGTGAAAAGGGCTTCTCCGCCACATATTGAGATGGCCAAACAAAGAGGATCCAACAGCCATGACATACAACACACCAGGCCCGAGTGTCAAGAAGTGACACGGTAAAACAGCTTTGTGTACATTTCTCACGATTAATGTTCCAGTTGAGGAGCAGCTCACACTTCATCCTTCCGATTTAAGCGAAGTACAGTGGGAGAAAGAGATCTGGTACTGGGGAAGGCAGCTTCACAGCAACATTTCTATTTATTTTTCCCCCTTTGATAATTGACCATGCAGTGCCCAGCAAGGCAGGTGCTCAGTTGGAACAAGTCAACACAGCACTGAAGGGAACACTAACCTAAACCAACAGAGAACTCTTGGGCAGAGGTTTACCCCTACTACAGGGGTGGTCTTGCATCTTATAATTGTTCCCCCAGCCCTCAGTTAGTGCCACAAGTCAATCAAACCTTAAGGAAAAGGAATATTGTAGCTTCCATCTGAGGAGTAAGAACAGTCTGGGACCCTCCAGGCTGAAAGAGACAGGGCACGCACCACCATCTCCTGCGCTGATTTTACTTCAGCAGCTTTGCAATACCTTTCCCATTAACCGCACCTTCAGCCCAGTGAATCCAGATAAATACGGTACAGGCAGAAATAAAAATGTCATCCTGTTTTCATGTTTGATCTTAGCATGCAAGTTACAGCTAATCACATGTAAAAGCCTTCCAGTATATATCCCAAAAGACCAGTGAGTAAGCTTCAGGGGTGATGGTATACATAGGGCAGTTTTTAGGAGCAATCTTCATCAAAAAATTTCTTCAGTATTAACAGGACTGTATGTTTAGAACTTGCTGTTTCTTCACTGCACTGCTTCATAATATGCTACCAAAAGTCATAGTCTGTGTTGGTTTTTTTTTTCAAAAAAAAAAAAAAATCAAAATCTGTTTAGCACTAACTTCATAATGCATGTTACACAGCAGACGTTGAATTACTAACTATCTATTTATATGAAATTTTACTTCTATGAAAAAGGCTATTTTCATATATATTGGAGACAGTTTGCACTTAAAATTGCTGGAAAAATTATATACTAATATTCTGTAACCAAGCTGGATTTTATATTTTCAATATAGAGGTGGAAAGAACCAAAACTGATTTTCTGCAATACCTAAAACAACAAATTCTTCACTCCTGACCAAAGCCCGTAAACACATATCAACTACAGATAAATAATACAGTTACATTAGCACTATCTTTCAACTTCGCATTTTAAAGCGCTATGTTGCATCGAGTCTTTTTAGTAGACTAGGGATGAATTAGTTTAAGGTTTGTCTACAGAAGATGGTCACTCAAAAGCAAGATGGACTACACGTGGAGGACTACTCTGTAGTTACTCCCACTGAATAAGCAGACCCAAAGTCCATAACTACTGGACATCTTCGTGCATTCTACCAAGAATGTACACACCGTTTCCCCCAAGCACGGATAAATGATGTTAATTACTATTGCACAAGAGACTAGGGAAGTTAGCCTCAGCAACCCAACTGAGAGACGACCAGGTGTTCAAATACTCATGCAGTCCGTTGGCTCCCACAGAATCACAGAATAGTAGGGGTTGGAAGGGACCTCTGTGGGTCATCCAGTCCAACCCCCCTGCCCAAGCAGGGTCAC
>Ga0181612_133059_pt1 | contig 14586 bp, 3 predicted proteins | sample HoacroProtozoa21_FD_119630 | JGI IMG/M metagenome (GOLD analysis project Ga0181612, IMG submission 119630) | Hoatzin crop microbial communities from Cojedes, Venezuel. Combined Assembly of Gp0051906, Gp0051904, Gp0051908 | reverse complement strand
TTTTTAAATTAGAAATGTTGGTTATACAACATCAATAATTTGAACCAACAGGACATATGACCAAATAACTTTCAAAATTATTTGACAAATGTCTTTTCTCATCACTTTTTAATTTATGTGTTATCTGTGTTAAACTAGATTAGGTGAAATTAGAATCTTTCTATTAAAAACTCAGACCAAACAGGAACATTAATTTATACTTTGACACAAACTAGCCCAAACACACACATAAACACACGTTTTGCATTAAGACTGTTTTCTATTCATGTAGTTTAAGTTTCTCTTAAGATTAAATCCTGCTCAAATGCAACTCTGTTCAGTGGTCTATATGCAAAACTTGCAAAGTACCTAAAGTTAAAACTGATTTGGTCACTTCAACTCTATTTTGTGGATAGACAAAGCTTATTACAACTTGATAATAAGCAAAACATTATTTTCAGTGACAAAAATTATTTTGGAAGCACAGCCTAATGGTTAAAGCATGAGACTGCAAATCCAGATATTTTTAAATAGAAACCAATTTCACCACAGATCACTGAGTGACTCTGGGCAAGTTAATTAACCTCCCTGCAATCTATGAAATTGGGATAATACCTACCTTGCAGTAAGGCTTAACTCATTAATGCTTATGAAATGCTGTGAGATTCTTAGATTGATATATCATAGAAATACAGACAAGCTTAATATTTCAAACCGTACTTTGGAACATAATTCCTATTTGAAAACACACCTCACTGTCAAGCAAAACGTCAGTTTTTAAGTGGTATTTGAGAGACACCATATAAAAATTACAAGCAAAATAACAAAAACGCTACATATCCCATGTCTTTTCCTTCAACTACACAGTATCATTACTCTGCATCTACAGAACTCATCAGATACTCTTCACCTGCAACTACATACACTGCAATTAACTTTTAAGCATTCCTGAGAGTCTGCCAGCACACCAGAATTCTTCTGAATTGAGAACCTAGTTCTGACTGCCAAGCTGTAAAGCTCATTTCCAGTGTAGCTCCAGAGCAAATATTAAAATATTTCACTGTACCTTATATTTATGTATTATGTAGCCCCCAATCCTCATGTGCCTTTAAGAGGAGAGGGAAGCAGCTCATTCCAAGAACTATGAGGTTAGAGATGAAACCTGAATGGATGAAGTAACTGGCAGTCATCACAAGATGTTACCCAAGTTATTCAGGATGAAAAGGGACTCTGAGAAAATGCAGCAAGTGTTATGAATACCAACGTTCTTTCTTCCAGCTATCATAGTTGGCAAATTCTTGGCACTCAGCTATGTCAAAGGGAAACGGGTTTTATGTCACAAAAAGTTCTGCAAAATATACAATTGAAAAGTAGTTCCAGGTTCCCCCCCTTGTACACCTGTACATCATTCCTTTTCGACTGTTTGCTCTTCTGCTTCTGAAGTCATTAATCATAGAACGCCTGCACTTGTTTTCAGTTTGGTTTGTTTCTTTTTATATTCACAGTTATAACAATTATTTTAATCTCCTTTATTGCATAACTACAAGCTGCTGCTGCCTAACAGGTTATATTTCAACAACTTCTGTGTTTCATTGATCCTTCACAATTTCTAACATATTTAAGGTCTGGAAAAATGTCTATAATCCACTAGGTATGTATAATAATTCCCGCCCCTCCACCCCCCCTCCCCCAAACCAGCAGCTGCTAATACAAATATTGCGTGTGGATCATTCACTGCATTTTTATACTACATTTGGCATCCTTACCAAAGCTAATTTAATGGAAGATGTATGAAGAAGCATGCATCTGGAACGATTCATTACTTAAATGAAAAAAGATTCTGTTCAAGATTTTGTTTTCAGAAACAAAACTTCATGGGAGCTTCATATTTTGGCCTCTTAAAAATTCTGATCTTCTGATAACAGATCCATCTATCAAAAGTTTCAACAGCAAATGATACTAAATATCGCTCATGGCAATACTTTGTCACTTGTATATAGACAAATCTATTAATCAAATTAAAAGCAACACTATTACAATACCATGATACAACTACTGTGGTATGCTTTTAATATAGCTCCCGAATGTCTTCAATCTTGCAGAAAATAGGTACCAAAAAAACCCCTAACCAGATGCAACACTTCTCGTACAAAGAGAAATATTTACATTGCCAAGAATCATTAAAATAATCACTGTTAACACCACATCTTTAAGGCTCTAGCTAATGTGTTTCATATAGCCATCCCTTATCCTATAGTTTGCACTCTTACTTCATGCTTTTCAGAACGTTTTCTTCAACATTTTAATCAGCTATGGAATGCAAGTATGCTAATTCAGGGAACACTTTCAAACATTTTTGTGATGTCTTCTAGTAACCATTTTTGTGCTTGTACTTCAATCACTATGACAGAAGGCCTGAGAACAAGTAACTGAGGCCACAAAACCATTAGCAAATTTTTCTAACAACTCACTGATGCCCGACTGCTGAATTTTTTATCCAGACATGGCAGATATACCAATTTTTTGACCATTTCCAAACATCTTCAAGCCCAATCACTAGGACCACAATAGAAAATTAATAAATTAATTACCAAAGCAGCAGCTACTACTTTACTCCAAAGTAAGGAGTATATTTGCTAAAAAGAAATACTAAGAACCACCTTGATTTGATAGACAGGCCCCGTACATTTTTGGTCTACTATTTAGTACTGCGAAAGCTCATGTTAGCAATTATATTCTCTATTTTAAATAGAGACTTTAATGGAACTGTTATAGGAAACAGTAGGCAAAACTGCAGAAAATCTGAATGGTTACAACAATGGTGTTGCTTAAATTTAAATTTCTCTCTTTGGTAGAACATAATTGGAACACTATCAAATTAGATAAAATAATGCTTTTACATGTATTTGGAAAAAATTACAGGAAATATCATTATAACATAATCTACAGATCATTATATACTACACTGTTCTGCCGTCCCTTCAAAATGCCACAAGCATCCATGACCAAACCTATCTTCGCACTAAGAGGTTCAAACATTTATCTAAAAGCATCAAAATCTCCAAAGAGAAGCGCAACCTTTTTTTGAACATGTACCTCTTCCTAAATAGCATTATGCTTCAAAGTTAGTATTTTTATAGTGTTTACATAATGCATATTAACCACGCTGATGACAAGCTTTTTCCCCAAGCTTGGGGGCTTGACGACTCCTTTCTTGGCCTACTGAAAGACAGTTTACAGAAAACTAATTATGTTAGAGATTAAGAAGCACTAATAAGGCACTTATTCCTCTAAATCAAGAGTTACAGAAAACCTAAATACAACAGTGATCGATTATAAATGCATAATAATAATCTGTCAGCCAAAGACAACTGAACTGCAAACATATAGCATTAAGACTGTTGGGAGTTTCTACTTTGACTTTCTTCTGTTGGAAAAGTGTTTCAAGCAAATGAAATACTTGGCTGCCTATTTTTATTTTCTTTGATTTCTTTTCCCCTTTATTACAAAACTACAAACTTCAACTCTTTGTTCAAAAGCTAAGTATTTTGGGGACCTTCTCTCCTAAAAAGTATAGTTTTTCAACTCAAAAGGTGTTAAAATTTAGTTGGAAGGTTCAGCAGATACCAATCAGTAACAAGTAAGTAAATCCTGTGAACTTGCATACAAGCAGAGAGAGCTCAACCATCTGAAGGGAGCAAGGAATTCTTTGACAAGACGTAAAGGTAGAAAGAATTTTCTCAAAAAAGCATTGTTAAAGGAAACTATAGTGTTGGCTAGTTACTCTGGGTATTTGTGTTTCAGCTTCAGAAAGTTATTTCAGGAAACATGCACTTTATGTATTTAAATTATTATCAATATTAGAACTTGATGTTTCTCTAAACAAAGCATGCCTAGTATTTTTTCAGGAACTTCTCCAAGCTTTAACTGTGAACAATCACCTGATCAGAGACAACTTTTTAATGAAAGTTACAAGAGGATCCCCTGCTCTCAAGAAAACGCAGCAAGACTATCTCTAGCTCCATACTAGTATTGAGGCAATTTTTCTTGGCAGAATGAGTTCACTTTCAGAAGAATTTAGATTTAAGTCACTGATTCTTAATCATAAGATAAGTAAATAAATGTGTCCTTTTGTTTGAAGGTCAGTGTACTGGGTTCAAAGCAACTCATACACTGGTTTAAAAGAGGTACGGGTGGCAACAGAGGATGACAGAGCATATATAAATTCTGAAGCAATTAATAGGCACATTATTGTGAAAAAGCCTGATTTCCAAGGGTTAAGCAAATGTTTCAAATTAGTCATTAATTACTGCAAAGCCACCCTGTACCTTACAATGATTTGAAAGAAAGCACAGTGCCAGTGACCCAAATTAAGTGCAGGCAGCTTAAGCGGAAAACCATTCAAGTAACTAGTAAGTCAGAGCTTTCAAGACATACTAGGCAATAGAAATTACTTCTGCTGGTGTTAACTGCTCTGGACAACACAGCAATGTTCTTATCTCCAAGGCCTCTTCTGTGCTGCCCAGTATCTTGGAATACCCTTCCAAACTTTGTTTATCCCATCTCTACCTCTTTCAAACAATTGCTGACCACAGCTCTCATGAAGATGAACAGACATTGGGTTGGGAGGCACCTCCATGACATTCACGTAGTTCACAGAGGTAAGTGTGTGTCACTGTACTGTGCCACTTTTTACTCTTTCCCCTCCAGCTATACATTAGAACCCCAACTGTCTGTCAAATTCATCAAAAGGTAAAATCCTTTGGGCTCAAACTGATTGTTTTCTGTGACATCTTACAAGATAAGATGACAATTAAAGAAGATATTAAGAGCAACAAAGTACTTTTGGTAAGAATTTAGCAGAATTGGTTATCTAATATCAAGTTAGGACAGTTGTGTTTTTATAAAAACAACTGACCAGCATCATACTAATTCTGAAGCGATCCTAAAACTAATCTCATCTTGCTTACAACTGAATAACATACGTATTAAAAATTTTAGACTAGTAAGTGTAGTAACTTTTTCATTTGCACTGTACTCTTGTTACTTCCTTGCTCTCTAAACCAACATGTAAACATCTCTCAATACAAAACGTAAGATTTAAAACTCCGAAGCCTGTTAACACTAGTAAATAAAGCATATGTTTAGCCATGAAAAAAAGAATTACTCTGCTAGAATTACCTTGCTGAAATAAGTCAAGTAAAAACACAACAAAAAAGTGGATTTTGACATTTCATATTTTGTTGAATACCATTACTGCATAGGCAATCACTGTCTCTTACATATAAATTAACAGCCTACCATCTGTCAAGTGTTCAGATAATCACAGGGTTTAATGCACAATATGGTTATTAGAATGTGACCTGACAAAAAGAAAAAGAACACAACCTAATTTGGACTACGAAATCTATGATCTCACTTGCAAATGACAGTTTGACAAGCTATTATTCTGCATTTTGGCTTCTACTGTAAAAGCAATTTTACGCATACATAATTCTATTAGTCATACAGCCAACTGCCTGTGGAAGATTACTTCAGACTATAAAATTTGCTTGGTCATTCAGGATTTTGAACTTACACAAATATTTGCACCATTAATAGGAATTTAATGATCTGTATATACACACCTAGCAATAAAACATGTCAATACGCAAAATAATCTTCCATGATGCTACCATTAACTCAAACTACAGACTTCCCATGTAGATTTTGAAGAAAGTATGCAAAAAGTCATTGAACCCATTAATTACATATTTATAAACTGACAACAGGTGTTTCTGAAGTACCATGTACAGGACAGTTCTGTATGCAATGCTTCACGTGCAACTGTCATCTGCTAATAAGCACCATTAATAATTACTTTTATTCAGAGTATTACTTACATACTATCTTTATGGCTTATTCCACTTGCAATACCTTGTTTTCGCCAAGGTGAACATTATTGACAACTGTCTCTACTCAAGACCACTAAAAAAAATCCTGTTACTCTTATTATTCTCTACTAATAGAGAACTATATCCCACAAGCCTCACATGCCCATAGCGCTCAGATTTTTCAGTGACTCAACTGCACTGTTAATGCTCCAATAAAATCTATTTCCAAAGGATATACTCTAACGATCAATTCAAAATATAAAATACATGCTTGGGAAAGGTGAAATTATGGCTTCGGAAAAAAAAAAATTCTAAAAAGATGACACCACAAAAACAAATCACAACAATAAAAAATATCCCCGCAATCACTTTTATCACCTGCAGAACTTCAGCAGGATAACAACCATGTAATAAGTAAAACCAACAAGTAATATATATTCCTTTACTTTTGCCTTCACTCAACTGCTATAGTTTTAACTTTCATGTTTTCTTTAGTCATGAAAAATTATGTGTTTTCCCGCCATGTTGGCTCAATACATTTGTGAATCAGTACACTGAAGCCTCTACAGAAGAGAATCATGGGATCAGCTTGGCACTATCAAACCCATAGAAATGAAATTTAAGAACAGTGCTTTAGTTACACTACACAAGAACCTGCCTCAATAATAAAGGATTGTGATCTTGCCTTGTTGCCAGAAGGCAACAAAAATCAGATCATGGTTTATGCAAGGCCTGTCAGCATTTCAAAGTGTAGTACTACTTAACAGCTACACAAAACAACTCTTGCCACACAGAGGTCTGATACTCTGCCAGTTACTACCAAAAAGGAAATAAGGAAAAAAGAGGCCATGAGGAAGGAATATTTGGACTACCTCATTCGGGTTCAGTTTTACACACAGTAAAAGATTTTCCCTATTAAATGCCAGAAAATATCAGTTGTACAAAATACACATCACAAAGTACCATTTTCCATCACCCAAGTGACCTACCAGCCTTACCCTTGTTCTGAAAGATCACACAATATATTTACTGCAGGTCACCAAACTCTCAAATGCCTAATAATGCAGATAGTGTGATTTATAAGAGATGTTTAGCTGCATCATCTAAACCTGTAATTGCTTTGTGAAGCTGGTTCCTGTGTACTGATGAGCCTCAAAGATTGTCTTCATGGGGAAGTTAATATGAGAAACAAAGGTAAGAATAATCATGATACAATCTACTAATACTCTGGATGTCTCTTAGTGGGTAGTAAGGTAGTACAAACAAAAGCATCTTATGTTAGTGTGCTCTACAAATGTTTACCTGGGAAGTGACCACAGAGTAATCACCAAGAAGTAAATTCAGTTTCTCTTATCGTTCACTGAACTCGTGAGACAAAGAAATGTCAACTTCATTGAAAGTCAAGCCTTTCCTAACACTGGAATTTAGGCATGTCAGTCAGTTGGGGGTATCAGAAAAATTTACACTTAAATTTAACCATTTGGAACATCATTCGTCCCTAACAAGAACTGACAACTCTAACCAACTTCAGGCTTTAACTAGAAAACACTGCACATCAAATCCCAGCTTCGGCAAGTTAGAGAATTACATGGAATTGCATTTGCCTAGTTACAGTTATTGGGGTTTGACTCTTCAGGGCAGACTTGCATTGAGACTAACACTGGAGTTGACCTTCTGTGATGGCTCCTAATTGCTAGCTGTTCAAGTGACTGAAAGTAGATCTACATGACCACAGCTGCTAAATTACACCTGAACAGCTTTACTGCTGTACACAGCACTTTGAATAGAATGTAGTTGGTCAGCCTTAAATAACCATGCAGATGATTTGAAGCTACAATCTCTGGTAGGAAGCTGTGAAAATAACCACAGTCCCAACAGAATGTTCTAGAGACCCCACATCTCACCTCAGACAAAACGCTTCTGCAATGCAGCCTCTGTTGCACTTTATACAGTTTGTGCTGGCAGAAATAGGGCTGGAGAGCAGAATAAAGACTTCTGGGTCAAAGCCTTCAAGACTGGTGAAAGCAAAGGCTTCCCACAGATGGTATAGCTCTCAGGTGAAGGAATAGCAGTACCCAGGCTTGCCAAACATTGTTTACAGCAAACAGGTAATTTTGGCTGGGGCTGGAACAGTCAATTGTACAGCACTGCAGAGCACCTCCCAAAGCACCACCCCAGAGCAGCTACTTACAGAAAGCACCATCCTGGGACAGGCTGCGCACTCCAAGAGGGACTGACAATACCAGAACGTATGGTGCAGGTGCAGAAGGAATAACACCCAGACAGTGTTTCTGGAAGCATTTTCTGCTTAGACCTGGAAAGAATCTCTCTTTACGTATGTTAAATCACCTATTCTTTTCTATTTAGAGGCAGCACACAAACTCTTTCTTCATTTGGGGGTCTGGGGTTTTTTTTCCCCATTTTCTTTGGGGTTTTTACTAGAGTTCTGCAGATAAAGTTCTAAGAATAAAGTTTAGGTATTTAAAATAATTTTCTTGTATTTGTATGTTCCAGTGAAAAATAGCAAAAATGAAAGGGAAGGATAAAAGAATGCATTAAACATATCAAAAGCTACTATTTTCAGGATTCTTACTCTTTGAATCCTGCAAACAAGGCTGAGAAAAGAACATAGGCATCTAGGATACTCTGTTTTTAAAACTTGAATACATTTTGTTTTGAAAACCAAAAAGATACTGTGTATACATAGGTCTTTTTTTCTAAGCAACTGACACATCAAGACATGTTTCATTTACCTACAGAAAGGTTTAATTTTAAAGATTCAGTACATCATCTTTTAATTTTCTTTTGTTCAGAGGAAAGTGTTTTCACAGGAGGTTGATCAAGCATTTGTGTTTTAAGGCCAATTTGCAAGTTCTTTGGCCTATGCTATTCAACAGGGCATTTATATTATGATTCACCTATGTCACCTGTCTTCTCTCATGGGAGCATGAAATTGAATACATTAATATCAGAACAATTAAATAATCAGAAAGACAATGTAAGTTTTTGTACTGAAACATTTAAAATAATTTCTCACTAGGCCAAGGTCAGGGGAAGATGAAGATTAATGTCTGATTATCCCAAATCAACCAAAATACAAGAGTAGCAGCTGACCTAAAGTACTATATTACAACTACAAAAACAGGCAGCAATAAGAACGCATGTCTATACTGTGAAAGCAAAACACTGTAGGTGAGAGGAAGAGAAAAACACCTTAAAAGGAGTACCTTTGGTAATCAAAGGAGCTTCAAACTTCTCTTCCTCGCAGAATATTCAGCAAATTACATTTGATTCTCTATAATAATTTCATCCCTAACAAGATCAGAGAAAATGATTTATTCCACCCCCAGCCTTCCTACATTTGTACAACATCCTATGGGACGCTGACTTTCTGAATTGCTTTTGGCCATCTGATATTATACTACTGCAGCCTTCTGCAGAAGGAGCCAGAAAAAAAAAAAAAAAGAAAAGAAAAAAAGAAAAATAATTACATTAAAGCTGGGAATCAAAGTTTATTGACTTTCCCTTGAGCTATCATACCAAAAAAACAGTTACAGAAGTTGGCAACTTATTTAATGATACCACCAACTCCTCCCTGAACTTGTCAAAATAACTTCTGAAAACATTTTCAAAAAAGTTTTTGATGTACAGTAATACATTAACTGTAGTTCATCTCAACGCTGAAGATAAAATTATCTGCCTCTGCTGCTTCTACCCTTTCGTGCCTACCAAAAGACTAAAAAACATTGTCATTGTAATCCAAAAACCCTTCAAGGATTCTCTCAACTGTCACATTCCCAAGCAAACCAAAATCTCATTTTCACATCCCAACTATGTCCTACTTATTCTACAAAGCCTAGGAAAAGCCTTTATTAGAACGCAGTTCTAATAAAAGTAAACACCTCATACCCATGTGGTAGCTTGCTCTAAGAACCTACATTCATTATATGGTATTCTGCAGTATGAATGCTCCAGGGGATAGAGTTTCCATAGCTCATTATCCTTTTTGCAGTTTTCACTCACACTAACCCCCACCAAGCAAAGAGGGCTGCCTATACATGTATTTGTTCCAAAAGTTCTTTGAAATCGCTAATGCTTTTCCCCCAGATCCTCCATTGGATAGATTTCCTTTCCCAACACTTCTCCTCCTAGACCAATACTGTCAAAAGCACCTTTTTCTTTCCCTCCCTTTTTAAAAATTACTTTAAGGTACAATTTGTATTTGTGGGAAGAGGGAAATAGTTTATTAGACTACTGATAATGAGAAAAATGGCCAGAGCTACTTCTTCCATAAGGGTCAACAATGCAACTACAACATCAGCTCTACCAAAAGATTTGTCCTTGTGTAATTTACAATACAGCTTATTTAAAGCATACTGAAAAAGTAAAATAAACAGATTCACAAGACAAGACTTTTGTCAAGTTTTCTGAATACTAACAAAACCAAGAAGTATTTAATTAATCAAAAGAAGCTATAGCTAATCACTTCCACTGTCAATATAACTGTGAGCATTCTGTGGATACTGTTTAAAGTAAACCACTCTCCTCCTAAAAAGGCTGGGATTAAAATTCATTATTTTTAAAATCTAATCAACATACCCTCTTCTGAACAACGCACAATTAGAAAACCCATATAATACAAAGTTTATCTTCAACATTTTGGATAAAAGAAAGATGGAACTTCTATAGAACTGAATGAGTGAAATCCTTCAGCAGGATTTCCATTAATAAATCTATTTCTTTAATTCAGTTATATGGGACAAATCAAGTTTGTTAGTTTTGTTATCTGGTGATTGAACAAAGGGATTTATGCCAGAACACTCTTGCCAACATATGATACCTGCACGCCTGTAGCTTAATCTAACATGTTTGAGTAGCAATAGATAAACCCTTTGATGTTATAGTGAATAACATCACTATACTTTGATACTCATCCATAGTCAACCACTGCATATTAAGATCGCTCCATAATGGAAAACTGCTTTGAAAGTTTGGCTTGAATGTAAGATTATTCAAGAAAACTATTCAAACAAGGTATCATGACATGACGGATCAGAAGACACAGCTTTCAAAGGCAGACGAGGTATGCTTCTTACCTTTTGCAAGGTGATTTCTTCTGTAACATCAGAAGGGACAACATCAGACAGAACCAACAACCCAGTCAACTGAATTGGTGTCAGTGCCTCCCACTATGGGTAGAATCTCTTCCATTTCAGCAACTGTCAGTCCTATGAGAAGTTGAGATATACCCAGGGAGCAATACTAAAACTAAATAGAACCAAAATTCTGTACACTTCCAAACTGTAATACGGTTTGCTTAATTAATTTAGCATATGCCATCTAGGGAAAAATAAAAAAAAAAAAATCAAAAGTTTCTAAGTTAGGAAAGGCAAAAAATGCATTCTAATACTCTCCCATCAATTTAGATTAGTCTATTCATCACTAATTTTTCATTCTTGTAATTAAATACATAAGAAAGGGGCAAATCCCTTTCTTAGGACCTTTCCATGTTGTTCAGACTTGACAGCCAGCAACGATTTTCCTGGAAGAAATCTACTTTGTAAAACTATTTAAACAGCAGCAGCAGCGATGTGCATTACTACAGCATAACCTAGAGAAAATACTAAACTGTTTCTAGCTAGTACAAACAGTTTAGTTTCTACCTTCTTTGCTCATTTCATTCCATTGTGAAAATTAGCAGTGATTCCAAGAAATTCTCTTTTCATTTGAAAATGAAGACAGAGGACAATAGTTTGAGATACAAAAACGTGGCATGGGTTTAAAAGACTATGATCAGAAGCTTCTTCAAAAAATGTTTCATGAAGTGTAATTTATTAGAGTTGAACTAATGTAGAATTATTGAGTAGTCACTGAACTATTTAGTTCTTGGATACAAAATACTGCAACTTTGATTTAAATGGTTATGAATTTCTATTCTGAAGTCTGATATACTGTAACATACACTACTGCATCTGCAGTAGTATGATTATTTAGATATTAAACTTCACCACCATACAAAAATGGCATTATACACATCTAGTATGGATAAGAAGGAATAATGCCTAAGCTACATAGCAATAATGAAAATTACAATCTCTAGATATAAATTGGAACTCTAACTGAATTAAGCCAGTTTACGTTGACAGTATACAGTATGAAAGACAAAATTAGAATCTTTATTTAATTTCTACTAAGAGTTCAAAACTGCAATTTCAGAATTGCTTCATAAAGCATGTCTTTTTTGAAAATTGATTTGCATTAACCTTTTGACAGCCTTCTTAACTGTATTAGTTTAAAGGGTGCCTAACATCTGCAGTGACATGTACTATCCCTATTCCTGACAAAATTCCCTTGCCAGGGTGATGTATTTCACTGGCTTCTCCTGCAGAAATATTTCCAATAAAACAATAAATATAGGCTAGAGGCTATACAGCCAAGGGGGGGGGGGGGGGTTTATTTTGTTTAGGGATTTTTTTAAATTTTTTTGAAAGCACAGTTGAAAGAAATAAGACCCTCTAAACAGAAAAGTTTATTTTCTCATACTTAATAACAAATGATGGCAATGCCATACCTAGGCTTTTGAGTCTAGCTTTGGGTTTGCTTCTGCTCAAAAGACAGCAGAATGGTTTGAAATATTAGCTTTGCCTTTACCCTGAGGATACAAGAAACATGGAGGGGTTTAATGTGTCCAGTTTTCCTGCTAGATTTTGAAAGCTCTTTGCTAAATGTTCCTTGTAACTTCAATCCTCTGCAACTGAGTTTGAGTACCTTCAAATCAGCTATTTCCTAATGACATCTTCCAGTCTTGCTGCTATCATACAGAAGTGTGATAATTACCTTTTTAATAATAACGGATGAAGCCTTGACAATGTAGGCTTCATTAGTGTACAATTTTAAGTCATATAAAAAAACCTATGGATTTCTTCAACTACCTTACTGAATATACAAACCACTCCTTTACAAAACACTCAATATGCTAGTGCAAAGAGCATACGGTTTTGCAGTGTCAAGCAACATATACTTACTCAGACCAAGTTCTCTTGTTACTGATCTTCTGGTGTTAAAAAAGTTAGACCAAAAGCTTTAATTGAATGATTAAAGTTTAATCCCTTACCAACTATGGTTAAGTGGAAAACCTTTAACCATAATCTGAACATCTTTATGCCATTTCTGCCCAGAAGCTATGGCTTCAAGAGACATGGTATAGAGAATTCTGTTGCATATTATACTTTCACCAAGAACATCAAGCATAATGCATTTTTTATGTTTAGCCCAGTGAACAAGCTTTTTTTCCCAAGACTAAGAAGTTAGCCTTTAACAAAAGCAACCCATGGCAAAAGGATTATGAGAAATGTATCAGCATTACCAATGGACTTTATGTTTTGTGAGAAAACTAGCCACCTAATAACCAGATTGTCATCGGAAAGAAAATGAAAAATGCAAGCTAGCAGTGAAATACTATATTCTCTTCCGCCATCTGCATCCCATAAAATCCTGTCGATATCTCATTGAGCTGACAGACTGTCCAAAATGCTTTTTGTTTTGTTTAAGAATCTATAACATTTGGAAAACTATTTCAATTTAAGAATTAAATGCTTCAGGCTTGGAACTACAATTAGAGGCACTGAAATTTAAGCAGAACCTTCCAAAAGAGAAGGATTCAACACCAGTTAGCTGCAGAATTTCAACTTTACAACAAAGTAATTTTCTATTTACATTTATGATGAAATAAAGTAAGGCTCAGCAATAAGACACAAGATATTAGTTATCCTCACTTAAAACTTGAGGAACATAATATTACTTAAACTCTGTTTACAGATTAACTAATTTGATTACAGGTAGTAGTTTTGTGGTGGTGCAGCAACCCCTCACACCTCGCAATCCCAGAACCAGCCAACGTTATATTCTTGCTTACACTGCAAGAACAGTTAGCTGGTATGACTGGTCACATCTGGTGATCCCAGAACTATCAACATTGTATTCTTTCTTACACTCCAAGAACAGTTAGCTGGTCTGACCAGCCATTTTTCTTGCCTTTGACAGAGGGTAGGGAATTGGGACAACTTAGCACTTTCCTTGTCTGCGTATAAGAGCAGTGAGTTGGGCCCATCAGGTACCCACTGACCACACCTGGAATTACTGATGCCTCGAGTCACACCTGCCTGGCAAATACCAGAACTGTACATTCTGGGAAGTTCTGGAATTGTATAGTTACTGTCTAAATATCAGGATTACGTCACATGGATTGTGACCAGGATGGAAAATTACTGATGCCTAAAATCAATCATCTTGAGACCCTATGAACAGCGGTACCAAGGAAGGTCCTTGGAGCTCTTCTAGTCCACAGCAGGCTGCACCCAGTAACTCCCCCTGAGTGGGACACTTCTCAGAGTATCTTAAAGTCTGTTGGCATCACCTGGGCTGATCTCCTTGAGACTCAACCTTCGCCCACTGAGAAATCACCTCGATTCGAAATGAGTATTTCACTGAACTTGAAGGGAATTTTTATGATTGCACATGTGTGTGAACCAGTTCAAAACATAATATTCTGTTACTGCGATTGTAATAGCAAATTCTTTTCTAATCACTCTGTAAATACTAAGTTAACTAGTGATTAATAGCTGCTAAATTCCTGTGATTCTCTCTCTCTTTAAACTGTGAACACATCACGAATTGCTGCTAAACATATCCCTTAGACATAAACCGTTGTGATCTAAGGCCAGTTCTGGATCCA
>Ga0181612_124491_pt1 | contig 14586 bp, 6 predicted proteins | sample HoacroProtozoa21_FD_119630 | JGI IMG/M metagenome (GOLD analysis project Ga0181612, IMG submission 119630) | Hoatzin crop microbial communities from Cojedes, Venezuel. Combined Assembly of Gp0051906, Gp0051904, Gp0051908 | reverse complement strand
GTCCAACCCCCCTGCCAAATGTCAATTTATAATTAATACTTAAATGTTGAAAATTGCTAAGCTGTAACTTGCAACAGAATACAGTATGTGGAAGAAAGTAATACACAGTAGAATGAGGCAAATTACCACATTTAGATCAGCCTCCAAGTTTGAGGACCTAGCCATAGGTATGAATGATTACTTAATTTCTTTGACTTTCCATGGGTGTATAATCAGGGTCTCTTGAATACCAGAGTTCTTAACTGATCGTGAGTCCAAGCTTTGTTAATTCTTGAATATGCAGTGGTGGAAGTCTTCACTGTTCCCTTTACTGGAGTGGGCGAAGGTCAAAACTCCAAACCCAAACTGCATCCAACCCCCATCCCAGGCCAAAAATAAAAATTAAAAAAAATCACCAATCTAATCATGAGCCAAGTGAGATATAGGCTGAAAAATACCTAAAGTCCCATCTAATGAAAATGCAAGTTGTGTTTCCTTGAAAGGGTGTATATAAATGGCAGGGTGTCACATTTCAATTGTTACTTCTTCAGGTGAAATTTATGTTGAATTTGAGAAGCAGCTCTAATTTGAAATGTTGAGTTCTACTGCCTCAAGTTGTACATAGCAAAAATATAAATGCTCTTTTAAGTGCAGTTCCTAATATATATTCATCTGGATAGGTACGGGGCTGAGATGCATACTCAGGTGTCTCTTGCTTTATCAGTTATCGCAGAGCAGCTCGACTGCGGAAGCTGTAAAATTCGTTAACCTTTTTGGTGAGCTTTCTTTATTGGTGCCTCTCCGTATAGGTAACTGTATCCAAGTGAGAGGGAGAGCTGGCTAAGGAGTAAAATTCTTGGGCAACACAAATTAATTCCCTTTGCTTTATTACTTGTCCTGCAAATAAAATAGAGAAACTGCCCATTAGTCAGTGGCAGTTTAGTACATGTGTCCCTAGCATCTCAAGGAAGTAACGTAAATTCAGCTGGAGCGTGGTCTGTTATGTGAATCATGCACAACAGCAACACTCAACACCATCATTCGTTGGAGGTCATCATCCATCATTTGTTTTAAAACATTATTTCAGCTATAACCGCAAAGACAGGATATCAAATGTAGGTTGGAAATTACCTTTTAAATAAATTTAGAAAAGCTAACGAAGCCATTAAAAATGAACGCATACTGAGAATAAACATTTGAAAATTCTTTATCTGCCTTGTAGTGATGAATAAGTGTTAGTTAAAATGGTTCCCTATACCTGTTTCACAACTGCTTTAGTGGTAAATAAATGCTTTCTAGTGCTGCTGAATCTGTACCTGATCAAGAATTTTTAAAGCAATCACGATTATCTGAACTGACTTCTAACCATGACATTCATGCTCTGCAGTTCTAAACATCTGAGCATTTAAATTTTCAATATAATAATTAATCGATGTGGAGAGACAAGATAATTTTTTTGATAACACAACAGTAACCTTTTTCATTTCTTACATGAAACTGTTGACGGGAAAATACTCTTTGCTCAAACAATTAAGCAGAAAAATCAAGCTCAAGTTTTGCAATATAGGGTATTACCATTGATCTCAGATCAAAATTTGGCCAGAATTCCTTGCTTGTTGAAGGGCATTAGTCTGCAAATCTGAGTTTATTGGTCTAATGCCAATGCTGGTGGTGTGAATGAATGTGTGCTGGCTATTTTTAAACTTGCTTAGTCTTAAGGGGTTTAGTTGCATGTCGTTTAATTTTGCATGGAATTGGGCTGACAGCCCAAACGATGCCAGTAATGACTTTGGTTCTAAGCGTGGGACAGATTTGTTTCAGGGCAGCTTCTGATGCAAAATGCTGGAGCTGGGAAGCAAACATGGGAAGCAAATCATGGGGTCTGCAGTTCGTTTCATATATTTTATATGTATTTATAATTATTTATATATTAACTTTATACATGTGTGTTAGAAAATAAGTTCCTACTTAGGAAAATGAATAAAATACATAGAAGAAATAATAGATAACAGTGCATAGAACAAGAGGAGGATACACTAGGCATGAGTGGGATTACAGGGAGACTTACATGAGTCATGTGAGCCATGATGAAATTCTTCATGGCCATGGTGGTTATGAAGAACGTGGATTTTTGGTTACACACACCCAATCGCCCCTCCGCCCTGGACCTCCTTTTCTCTTTTCTTTTTGAATGATAGTTAACTGTTAGTATAACAAGACAGGAAGCTTTTCTCATTTTGCATAATTTGATTTCAGACTTTGACACTTAATTTTTTCCTGTGTTGCAGGGAGACAGATCAACTTCTTCCACAGCTCTTGAACTGGGAGCCAGTCTCTTCAGCATTATGTGAACTGAGACTTTGAGTTAGGGGTTTTGTATTCCAGATTAGTGTCAGTAAATTGTATTTTTTTCTGGGCCAGTTTCTGGTTCTGAGTGGAAATTCAGCAGTGGCTTTCTTATTAGTCCTGGTACTCCCTATGGAAACATTTATTTTCTAGAAGAGCAGGCTGTTGAGAAATTTCTGATATGTTCTCTCAGCTATGAAGTGAGAGGGGTTGGTAGATACTGAGAATACCTAGGAGAGGAAGGGAAATGAAATTGTGATTAGCTCATAATGAAAACAAACAGAGGAAAATGGTGTTAGGGAGTTTGAGAGAAATCCATCTAAGGAAAACATAGCAAAAAGATGATGTTCATGTGGCAGATGAGGTATTTGAAGAAGCCAGACTGATGAATTATGAGTCTGGAAATCTTGAGAGGGAGGAGTTATTTAATCCAGATCTGCAAAGAAAGTGCAAGTGGTTGGAATAAAAGAAATACAAAAACATAGAAAAGGCTCCTGGCAGATAGTGCTGGCTGGTTTTCTGCCTTGCAAGAGAATATTGCCTCTTGGCTTTTGTTTTTGGACGATGCAGCTGTGGGACCTGCATAGCTGAAACAGTCTCTTCTTTAATCGCATCTGTATTCAGTGGCAGAAACCTCTTCCTCTTCTCCCCTTGGCTGTGCTCAGTGAATTTCAGGTGCTCTTTTGCTTAATGGTTGTAAATTTTAGAGAGACATGAGAGAGTTGGTTGGAACTGAATAAATGATGAAATCCTAATGACTCCTGAGAGAGCAGGTTGCGTTACCAGCGTGCTTGCATCCACAACAGAAGGCCACAGTCGCCTTTGGCAGGTCCACCAGAAATTATCCGTCTTCTTACCCTAGAGGATGGCTCCTATAGGTTTCTGTTGAGAAGGAACAAATGAATTGGCCAGAGTCACCCTCCAAATTTTTTGCAGCATGAAATTTTCTGACTTAAACAGATTTAAAAAGCAAAACAAGTAGCATGTAGTAGAATAAATGTACATACTTGAAGGATAAGTAGCAGTTTCTTTAATGATTTCAGTGCAATTCCCAGAAGGAGATTCTGTAAAATAAAAAAAAAAAAAAAACACACCAAGAAAATTCAAGATGGGTCCCCTCAGCATGTTTAATTTGGGAGACAGTGAGTAGTTTTCAGTCAAGTGAGGGGACGGCACCTGCTGTTTGCCAGTTGTGCTGAGGCTGCAGTGGCAGAGTACGCGTTGTCTTGGCAACGGAAAAGTTTTATTGTTTAATTCTGTTTTATCCCTTTTTATCCTTATCCATAATGAACAAGATGAAAGAAGAAGAGAATAGAGGCATTTCTACTGCATTGCCAAGAAGCAGGTGTCCCTACTCAGTTATTTATAGACCACAAGAATGCATATCATGGAAATGGGCTGTGAATGGCCAGTTACCCATCTGTTTTATCTGCTGGGTATCGTAACCGATTGTGTGGAAATTGACTTTTTTTAGCTGATGAAAATTGGGCTTCAGAACAAACCATTACATGGCTGACTTTTTGTTTCTGCTATCCTGTTAGCCCTGGAAATTAGTCATATGTGATTTAGGTTTTGAAAACAAAATAAGGCTCTTATTGTAGACCTTTTCTCATTCTTGCTGAGCAAAGGGGTTTCTTCTATCTGGCCTTGAATGCAACATTCTAGACTGTAGCTATTTAGCACAATTGGTTTACTAGCTGAATTCACCTATTTCTTCCTTATGGGTCTGGTGGTTTCTGTGATTGCTTGTTGTCTCGTAGTGTTTCAGACACTTGGCTGAAAGAAATGTCAATACCCACTTTCCAATAGTTCCCCCTCTTCCCTGCATTAATCTAAGCTTGTGTCCCAGAATTGTGGCTGTCACTGAGAATATGTAAGCTCTGAATTCCAGCTTCGAAATATCCTGTTTCTTAAGATCTAGGTCAGAAGCTGATTCAAACATAATAATTTATAATAATGAAACTAGGGCAAAACAAAAAAATAAATGCAGCTTTTCAAGTATGCAGAGAGGGGAATAATCCATGACAGACAAAACAGCCAGCACCTCATGAGCTGAGAGAACAAATTACTGCTCTTTACTAAATGAAGCTGTACAGACCCACTCAAGCAGTTTTCTTTAGTAACTATTGTTAGTTCCTTATTGCTTAGTCTTTCCCTTTCAGTTTGTGCAGAACAGTGACATCTGCAAATATTGCTGTAGCTTTCAAGGAGGAGGAATGGACTCGGCGAGTAGAAACTATCTGACCTCCTTTAATATACAGTGGTCTGCACTATGAACAGTGAAAATCTGCTCATTCTTAGACTGATTTCTTGTGATTATGCATTAAAACAGTTAAATATTTTTAAATGTGTTGCTAGTATCCATGATAAGGTTATAAATAAACCAGTCCTGTGCCCCCTCTGTAATGATGAGATTATTACGTCTTGGAGTGTCTAATATTGTCAAGTCTGTATTGAAAGTATAGCTATTCTGGGTAAAGAAAATGTGAAGAACTTCTTTTCACTTTGCATAATTGTTTAAAAATTTGAACTTGTAACAGTGATGTTACTTCTGTTGCTCTGAAGTTACAACACAGAGCTTGTCTTCTATTGAAATTTTGTACAAATTATGCATTCCCTCCGTGGGACATGGGATCTGTCATATTAATTTGAATTGAATTTATTCAGGAATATTTTTATAATTTAAAGTGTAAGTTTCTTCTACAGCTAATACATTTCTATGTGCAGTTTGGTTTATTTCTCCTCTCTGATATCAGAGGCAGTGTTCGTAGAGCATATTATGGGTTAACATTCCCAAAAATGCCCTGGTGGAGAAAGATTTCTGTAATAGTCAGTGCATAAAAAGGTTGCCCTCCCAGGGTGTAAGGCTGGAAGATAGGTACTGTGGTGTACTTCTGGTGGCTGACAGCAATTAATTCTCTTTCTGATCTGCTCAAAGTACCTCATGAGGAAGGCAGAGCAGCCTTCCCTGCGGGCACTTGGATTCTACAAGACTAGCAGTTCTTTTGAGAAGTCAGGACAAACAAAGGGGCAAACAAAGTGAAAAGTTTCTAATGTGTTCTACTTAGGAGTAGAACTGGGCCATATTTTTCTGGCCACTTATTTATCCAGTAGAAAATACAGATTTGGGTCAGCCAAAGGTATGATATTGCTATGTAATCCTATTCAATTTGTCCAGTTGTTACAGAAATAATTTTGACCTGGTGTTTTTGGAACAATGTTATGTTGCTTAGATATCCCTTTAAGAGGTTAATATCCGAGCATTTCCTTCAAAGAAAAATTTTGATTTAAAGTGAACAAAATTGTTTTCCTGTCTTGGATTAACCAGTGAACTGAAAATATCCTTCATTCACACAGCAATATTTGCAATTCTTCTGTTGGAGGACGCTACAAACAATTCAAAGCTTCAAAGTAAATCTGCTTTAATGTGTTTAAAAAACACGCAAGATATTCCTTGATGGGAAACAGAACACTTCTATATTATTATGTAATATTATGTAAAGATAAAGAAGCTGAGGAAAAAAGAGGCTAAATGACTCATCACCAAGAAAGCTGTTGGAAAAACATTTGCCCCTTTTCTCTCCATCACAAGAGTCCCGTGGATAGCCATGTTAAGAGATTGTGAGATGCTGAAATGCAACAAGTGGGGGACATATCTCTAGTTAGAGAAAATCCCACACATTACGTTTTCTCTTCCACCCTGACTTTTGCACAGAGATCACGTAGCTTCTTTCAGCCGTAAATTTTTAAACTTTTTGCAAAGGCAATATAGATTTGGTTCACAATGATTACACATATGGAAGTGCTAGTACGCTGGGAAGAGAAAAATGTGATGTGGGCGCGGTAGGACCTAGAAGCTGGTTAGGGTCCTGGCTGTGCTGCAGCACCTCTTTCCCTTCCACTTAGTGCATTTTCACAGATTTAAAGTGGTGGGAATAGTCGGGGCTGAGGTACAAACTCTGATGCGTTGAAGTGAATCCATGGTCCCAGCGCTGAAGCAGTGGGAGGGATGTTGGGATGAAAGCGGTTGGTAAAACCCTTCTTCTGTCTGTCCTGGCATATAAAGCAGACAGCTGGATCTTCACAAGTGATGGTACGAACACTTCACAGACTTGGGAAAGAGTTGAAGCCTGTGCTTCAGTGAGACCCAGCTTGCTTTGGCTGCACCTAAGGTTCCCTTTCAAGACTTTCTTCAAAATCTCATAAAGGAAAAAACACCCGAATTTAAAACTCACATAGTGGAATGGAAGTACAAACTGAGTTATGACTTGGGAATGGCAGCCAAAACCTGAATAATCTGATTTGAGCTCTATTCGTGTGTAGAGGAGGGAAAAGGGATACAAAGAGTGTGGTATCTGCTTTCTGTCCTTTGTTTTTTCCCCTCCAGACATTCCCAGTCTGGATGTCGCTGTAAACTTTTAAAGGGAAAGAAGCTGTGTTTCCACTTACAAACTTGGCATGCTCTTAAATAGATGACTGGGGTTGGAGTACGTGCCCACAGCCTTCACCAACTGATTAGAAGAGCATCAGGAGAAATAAAGCAATCCCAGTGCTGCGTTTGCCAAAGCAAAAAACCTCAAATTCCCAGGCAGTGAACTGAAAGTTGGTCTCTATTCAGAAAAGTTTTGAGGCTCATTTTCTGCCAGGGTCAGGGAAGAAGGGAAATATCACCTGTAATTTGTTTTGATTGTGTGTATTACTGCAGAGAGCTTGAAGGCGCTTCACGTGCACACATGCTGTGACTGCATGCTTATGTTCTATAAATGTTCCCGTGCCCCTAGCAGGTTAGGCTGGTGAAGACCTAAATAAGGGGATTTCTTCAATGCTAGCTATGCTCTGGCTAATTTATGTTGCTTTTTGCTATTTGTTGAGACCATCTCTGAAGAGTTAAATGTGCTATTCTTAGCTCTATCTGCTTGTTTCACCTCTGATGCAATGCAGTGCTGGAACTGCAATGCATTGTCAGTTTACATCACGTCACACCAGTAACAATTTTTAAATCGGCACAAGGTTACATGATGTGTTTTCCTTTCCTGTGGTTAGATGCCTACTAAGTAATCAGGGCTGCATGCTAACGACTCGAGTAGTTACAGATCATACCTTGACAAAGCAATTTGATCTGGACAGTATGTGGATAGCTTCTCAAACAGTTTTTGTGTAAACAACATAAATATAGCTGTGCACTGGAAATCTTCAACCCAGTTTTGAATGTAGTTTCCATGCAGAAGCAAACTAAAATCGCTTGCTTATGCTGAGCATTAACTTTGGCAGGAGAGACTTTATTTTGCAAAACAATGCAGTTCACTAGAATCAACTATTGTACTTGGTGTTCTGTCCAACTGATACTCTGCAAATATTAGCACAGACTGGGGGAATTCTTCTACATAGTGCCTAAAATTTTGCTCTGTGAGCAAATGTGCCCCAATCATATGTTTGGTATCATTCTGGACTTGACTTTTTGGACTGTTGGGCAGAACCACAGAGAAATTTTTCCTTAGCTTGTGCAACAGGAGCTATAGTGAGGTGTCCAACCAGGAAGCTTTATGGACTAGGGTCTTCCCGATCCAACTGAGCAAACTGCAGTACAGTTGCAGGACCTAGTCTGAGACAGTTTCAAACACTTGGTTTGAGCACAATTTACGCTTTCAATACACCATTTCACTGCTGCCTGCAAAAGTGTAAGGAACTTGGAGACTGACATTCACACCACATAGGAACAGAGGAGTTTTCACTGGATGGACTCAGTATCAGTGACTCTACAAGCAGCCTGAACAGCACACAGTTTTGACCAGCTTAGTCATTCTTCTGCTGCAGTTGGAAGGCATGGTAACTGCTGAAACAGCCGTTTTCATGTTCTAAGTTTACCTTTCCTATAGAGCAACGTGCAGCATGCAATGTGCTCATGCAGGACTGCTGAACTCTGGTGACATCCAGCAATTGTTAGGTAACTGCCATTCAAGACAATATGTGGAGTTGCTTTTTGTCCCCTTGAGTAGTTCTAATGTGCTTTGACTTCTACACCATCTTTCCATCCATTTTGGGGAGTGGATTATACCCAGCTGTTGCCTTTCCTTTTCTCAGAGGGAGGCTGAACACTGGGATGCTGTTCAGCTTGGTAAGAATAGTCATGGTGGAATTTTGGGATTTAGTCAGAGCTTTAACTATTCACAAGCCCTTGTGAATGAAGTAAACTATTCTGAGCATATGACACTTCAAGAGGAGCATTTTATATGGTGACATATTTGATACTAGAAATAGACATGATTTCATATACTTGGATTAACAATTGCATACTCCAAAAGCGATACATATACAATCTGTTTCAGTCTGCATGTGCTTCTTGAAGATGAGGTGTGGTGGGCTCTTGGCATTCTGTAGTCACTAGAACACATCTTTGAGTGACAGTTCTCAGTGTGTTTACTGAGCTGCAGCAGGGCATGGTTTGTAGAGATATGGCTATATAGGCTGTATCTTGGGACAAGTGAACAACTGTCAGGTTGGACCTTACTTTAAATGGTAAATCAGGTCCATAGCCCTCTTCTGCAGGAACATGCAAAAAATAATTTGAATATAAGAAATGTAAGGGAAACAGTAATTTTCTGCAGCAATTCCGTTGGTGCAGTTTCTCAGTAAAATACGCACTGGGTTTATAGAGGATTAATCGCTCGCCCTTTAGTGAAGAAATTATTGACTACCCTTTTAGTCTTTCTTTTAGAAATTGAGTGCTTCATACTATACTGTTTATAAGTTCAGTTAGAATTTTAACTTAATGCTCCCTCCTGTCATAAGCTAGTGTCTTTTATGGATCTATATATAAAATCGAAGGTTCTGGATCTGTGCTGATTTGTCAGATCAAGTGTGTGTTTATTCTTCATGATTATAAAATTATCTGGAAAACACTCTGAATGAGAAAACACTGTTCACTTATACCTAGAAACTGAGCTTTATTCCTGCCCATGCTCTTCTCTTTCAGAAGTCTAAAAGTGCCTTAATTGATCATTTTGAGAGGAGGTTTAACTCAGCAGTTAATTGAACCTCAGGGAGCAAAATACACTTTTGTTTACAAAAGTGCTATTGTACCTGTGAAGGCATTGGACCTGCCACTGCTCCACTGCATTGAGTTAACAATTCGCAGACAAAGCATGTGATTAAATCAAGGTAAGAAGCAGATTATCTCAAAGCTTATAAGAAAGAAATATAAAATCTTAACATGTTGAAAGTACTCAACCTTCATGGACCGATTATGGTTGGTTGGAGAAAAGAAAAATTACCAAAGTTATTCAGCAATCTTGCCTGAAGTGATGTGATATATTTACAATATAGACATTATACTGTGTGCATGAAAAGATGTATTTTGAATTACTAAATGTATAGCAGTATTGTATATGGATTATTTAGGTGATTTCTTAAGGAACCATAAGTCTCTGTCATTAAAAGGATAGCTGAGTGGTTTTTTTTTCTTCAGAATATGCCCCACTAAGATTCTTGGAGGGCATCTCTTCTGGGTCAAAATTGTATGTTGTTCTCGAAGTGAGGGGAGAAATGTTTTCTTGGCTACTTCCATATTCAATTGTACAGTAATTGTTGGTGTTCTGTATTGTTGTGTATGTTGCTCTGTTTTGTGATTTTCAGACTGACTCCAGACTTTAAAAAAGGAGACGTAATAGAAGACAAATCTATCTCTTACCTTGACTTGGGAAGGTGACTTATTGCACAGTGACAACCAGATGGTCTTCAGGTTTTCATTGCTTCTTTTAACTAATGGACTTGCTAATAAGATGTGCGGAGGAATCAGTGGAAGGTTGTAATTTTTTTAATCTGAGGCTAAATTTGGTTATCCTTCTACAGATACACAGATGACAATGTTCACTTCATTGTAGAGTAGCTAAGATCTAAGAGCTAATAATCCTCTGAAGAACAAGAAAGCAGAGAGATAGTGCAGGCTTGAGGCACTGCTTCAGTGTGGCAGTGGTGACAGTGGTTTGAAGTTACAGTGCAAGATATTACTGAGAATGTTTATGACATTTCTGCATTTGTCTGGCATAATCTAAATAAACTGAAATTAAGTGGGGCAGCTGATGGTGGAGGGAACTGTGGAAGTGTATCACTTGGAATTATTGGAGTGTTATTAAAAAGGTCATTTTGTTCAACTGGAGTAAAAATGAAGGCTGGAAAATGTGTGAAAACTAAACATGGAGTCTATTTTTCATTTCATTTTTGAACCTTGAAGCGTTTGTCTAGGATGAACAGCTCTTACACCTACACTCAAGGATGAATATTGATAACTAGCAAAGATGAAAAGTCAATTGGTAAAAAATACAATGTTTAAAGTTTTTCAGACTTCCATCAAGGAGACCTTGGAACCATGAAATAAGTCTGTGATGGACTAGGACAACAGTGACATCAATGAGGTCAAGCAGTTACCACTTTAATACTTGCATGGGAATGAATATAAACCCAATACGTTTTGATATCTCTTAAAGAATATAGCTGTTTTATATTAAGTATCTTTAACTTGGGATACTGCTGAAGCACATGCTGTTTCTCCTGCAAGTACTTCCATATTCTGTGGATTTTGATATGTTTGTCTTTACATATCAAGTATGTAAAGATAAACACAACAGAAGGTAAATACAGATGGGGTAGCTCATGAACCCTTCCCAGTGTTCTGTACCTTGGAAGAGTGTAGTGTTTCCCACTTAGCAAGAAGGTCTAAGGAGAAAGTCTTATCTTTTTGGTTATCATCTTCCAGAATTTTAGCTTTCTGGCTAAAACCAAGAAAGCAAGAAACCTGTCTGATTTTTGCAGACGAGAGATAAGATCTGGCAGGCTTAAACTAGAAAAATATTCTTGTTCCTACATACATCACAGTTATTTTGGAATATGTGTTATAGCAAGGACTGGTGGGAACAGAAATAATTGTGTGAAAGTAGATAGCATACAACTGTCTGCCAAGTGAGATTCCAGTTAATTGGCTCATAAAAATTAAGCGATTGTATATTAATTCCAGAAAGCAGGTGTGGGACCAATTTTTTCAATAGGCTGGTGAAATACCTTCAGATGGTTATGTTTGTCTAGATGATTCCGCATATGTAATTTTTGCTTAAAAAAACCCCCAAACCTGCCTGTATTTTAATGTGATTGAATATGTGCACAGTATGTAGATGGTCAGGTAAAACAAAATGGAGGGTATTTACAGTTCAAAAATATATACTTGAGCATATTATGAGTTCAAATAGAGGCTTAATACTTGTGTTGATGTGTCAGTGCTATTGTTCAGCAGATGGTATTTCAAAGAGTAGTTGAGCTCAATTTAAAGACTGAAAGTAATGTAAGCAAAGATTTAATGCATGTCCATTTATCTTGCTATAATGAGGTCATGATTGTGAAGTCATTCCAGTAAATCATAGAAGGCTTCTTATTGGGCAAAAGTTACTTTTGTTCTCAGTTTCTGTATTTCTTAATGGCTATCATCCTAAAGTTTATCAGAAAGGATGCACCTATGTGTATGTAAATTTAAAATGCATTTGGGTGTCTATGTTCAAATATGAAAACAATGAAACAGCACAAATCTTTGTGTGAGTGATTTACATCATTGAATGTGAACAGACCCGGAACCAGCTTGGAGAGATCAGATCGTAGCAGTATTGCAAGTAACGTCTGCAGTCAGCAGCATCTTCCCTGGTGTAACTGAGGCTCCCAAGTACAGCATTCACATAAATCTCAGCCTCTGAACTCGGCTGCCTTTTCAAAGCAACATAGAACTGTATGGCGTGACACCTGGAGAACGAGGAGCTTCCCATCGCCAGTCAAATGTTTAAAGCAATAGTGTGACCACTGAGGTTTAGAAGTAATGATGTATAAAAGCTAGAAATGAGCCTGTACAGTCCTTGACCTCTCTATGCAGAATTCATACAGGAATGAATCATTTTCTTTTGTCCACTTAGGGCAAGAGAGGAGGAAAGCACAGGATTGTCAACAGTAACTTTTCTGGGAAAAGGCCTGTTTAAACCTGTAACTTTTGAAGGTGCAGAAACCACCACAAGCAAAAGCCATGTCTCCTCCTGAGGGTTAATTCTATATGAGTTACCCTGAAGGTAGGCAGGAGAGCAGACAGTTGCTGTATTTCTAGCAACCTGAAAAAAATTCCTTGAATCCTTCTGTCCAACTTGACCTCCTCTGCCATACAAAGCAGAAGCCCATTCTTTCAGGCTTAAGAGCTGCTGTCAGTCAGACAAAAGCTTAGCGGCAGGTGAAATACCACTTGCTTTTCTTGGGGAGAGATTCCAAAACTATAGGAATAATTGATTTGGATAGCGGTTCCTAGAAATGTGGTCATCTGGGTAAGCTAAGCCTGCATTTTAGATTGGAGACAAATGTGTTTTAATATGTTATTTTGTTTAAAGCCCCTTTGTCTTATTCGTTGTGCCCACCAGTGAGATTAAGTTTTGAAAATGCAGTAGAATGAAACTAATTAGATCTACTCATAATCACGGTTGGTGTAGAGAGCACTGCAGCCCAGAATCCTCCTTGGGCAGGGAAAAGCAAGAGGCTTTTTTTCTACAGGAAGCAAGGAATGGCGTTACTTAGACTGGAGCAAGAGCAGACTAAATGCAAAACCTAGAAGAACCACAACAGCTGCGCTTTAAAGAAAACTAATCTTCGAGTGGCTCCATAGCATTCCTGTATATGAACAAAAGCCACGTAACATGTATGGCAGAAATAGGTAACAGAAGGCTCTGAGTCATCATGTGGAACTGTAATTGAAGTCCAAGGGGGATTTTTCTATCTTGGATCTATTCCTGCTGGCTCAGATGTCTCATAAGCCTTTAGCACCTAGGTTTAATAGAGCCAGTGCCTACAGTCGAGAAATGGGTTGAATGCAAGGAGCAAAATACTACTCATTTTAAAAATATCTTCCAGCTAGAGCTGAGGTAACTTTGTGCTGGTAAGAAGCTTCCATTGACCTTTACTAAATTTGATTTTCTGGATTTAGAAAAGTCTCAACTCCCTAAGCAAAAAATTGCTTAGTGAAGCACTGAGAAGCAGATGCAGTGTAGGCATCTTGGCGCTTCCCACTCAGCACAGCTTTCTTTTAGCAAACAAGTACCACCAATGAACAGTGTGCGAGAGGTCTCTGCTGTCTCTTACCAGTCATAAGTAGTAATTTTCATTGCGTTGAATCAAATTTTAAGTGAAATAATATTCCGTGAAAGTTTGTCTGACAAGTAATACTAATATTGGTGAGACTAGCAGGTGACCTGTCTTCAAGATTCGTAAGGTATTTTTCTGATTAACATTTTCAAACCTGACAAGTCTGTCCAGCCCCTGGACTACCTAATACATGTGTACTTATTCAAGGGACTAGGCTTTAGAACCACGCGTTGTTTCCTCAAAAGATCAGAATGATAGTAATCTCTGACTTAAAATAAATATTTGGTTAAACTTTTGAAAATATACATCAGCTATATAGATAGGGGCTTTTTTAGGTATATAAAATCTGCATAAATGTAGACTGTCATGAATGTGGAGACACAGAGAGTGTTCCATGTGAGGCAAGAGCAAAGCTACTCCTATCATTATAAGCTTCAAGAATCTGAGCATCCTTTGGGTAGACTAATACAAGCTAGTAACTACTTGGCTAGGAGGCCCATCATGCTCTCCAGAAATAGATACAGAAAACAGATTTATATGGCTCAGGGGGCGAGTGAAAAGAAGACTTAAAATAGTATTTTAAAAATTTCTGATTCATGAAGGCTTGCCATTTTTACTGAATTCAGTGAGGATTAGGAGATCACATTTTGGCCCTAAATAAATGCTGGCAATTTTTGACTGCTCTTCTACTGTTCTAGGTATTAATGAACAAGCTGTACTGGCTATGAGTGGTCAGGTGTTTTCTTGGGTATTCCTACGAGGTTTTATTAGAAATATACTGGCTGATATTTCACAATTTCTGATTGGGGGGAGAGCAGGGAGGGAAGATGAGAAGCAGTCTTAAACTAGATACTTACACCTGATTCGATTCCCTGAAGGCCAGACCTTGTGCAGGCACTTGGACTGATGTTGTGGGATTGTTACTGACACAGTCTGCAAAGGACTGCATTGCTGTGACACAAATTTCTTTGTTAATAGAGCGGCTTTAATTAAAAAGGACAGAGTTCAAGATGAAATTCTGGCTTGAGCCTCAGAGTTAGATTTTACTAATTCAGTGATTTCCCAGAGAAAGAGCATTCCCCTTGGGAACTGCATAGCAGAGTTTGG
>Ga0181612_134326_pt1 | contig 14587 bp, 11 predicted proteins | sample HoacroProtozoa21_FD_119630 | JGI IMG/M metagenome (GOLD analysis project Ga0181612, IMG submission 119630) | Hoatzin crop microbial communities from Cojedes, Venezuel. Combined Assembly of Gp0051906, Gp0051904, Gp0051908 | reverse complement strand
TATTTAAATTGTCTTTTTTTCTTCTCCAGTCTAAGTCATGTTGCTATGTTATGTTTATGATGTAGTTCTGTGGTTTCTAAACTAAGGCTCACAGAATCCTGCAGGCTGACTCTCCCAGAGCTTGGTCCGTGGGTTGCACCAAGATGGAGATTCAAAGAGGACCCCCTCCAGCCGACATGAAGCTTTATGTCCCACTGTCACAGGGCTTGGTGTGTTAGATATGTACACTGGTAAGTGGTGGGCTCTGTTGTAGCTTAGTATTTCCACAGACACAAAAATTAAAACAGATTTGGGAACCTCTTTCCTACTACTTTCTTGCTCTCAAATGGATATGGCTTTGTCAGTATTTTACATAGAATTAACCCCAAGGCATGGCCCTGGAGAAAGAAGCATTTAATTGGCTCAGAAAGAGCTAAAACCTGCTCCCACAGCAATCAAAGGAGGTTTTGCCATTGTTTTACAAAGTTGTAAGAGATTCAGAGCATCCCATGATGGCTGCTTTGGGTTATGGGAGTTATGATTATGTTTTCTATTGGCTGTTCTTTGAGTCGCAGCTTGCTCCAGGTGCTCAAAAGTCAAAAAGTCGTGGTTTCAGTGTATGAAATAGAGACAGGCTGCCGAAATGGAGGGGGATGGAATGGGACGGGGACTCCAGGTACAATTTCAGCCTGTGGGGTGGAAGGGTTGTGTGGTATCTTTCATTTCCCCCACTGTGGAGCTAATCTGAAATTCTGAAAAGATCTTCCCTTTATAAAATGACTTGTGCTTGTTACAGAAAGACTTCACCATGGTGGTACCAATGATGGTTATGCTGTTGTCAACCCAATTGAGAGCTCTGAGACAGACACTCTTCCCTCTAGAGCTGCACGTGTGGTAGAAGGGCATTTCTAGGGGATGATATGGTAACAACAATTATTTCTTATAAGCAAGGAGTTGTCACACAGTGCTTTTAGAAGCAGAGTGTGTCTATGCATATCTCCAGAAAGGTATGGCACCAGACTGCATAGACACTTTTGTACACCTTTTAGAGAGGTGTTCATACATGTGTTTCACTAGAAATATTCATGTAAAACTTTCCATAAGTGTGAGAGTCCAAAGGAAGTTTTCATAAACCACTTGGGCTGGAACTGGCTTATTTGGAAAGCTGGCACTATGAAATTTGTAAGACTATTCCCACTCCCCACACAAGTTAGACTTGATTGAATGTAAAGTGAATATTTATGTGCAAGAAAAAGACGTACTTGCAATTTAAGGAGTCTGGGGGAGAATTCATTTTCATTAAACTTTTCATGAAACAAAGGACAGCAATGAAAAAGGGGAATTCTCCCTAAATCCCCAGCTCTGTTAAAACCTGCTTTTTCTCTTGCACTAGACCAAGGAAGGTGCCAGCCCTGTGACAGAGGAGAGGTATGAGGTGAGGTCATATCAGTGGCATGTGCACCTCCAACCAGGGAGAAAAGAAACAGCAGTTTGTTTCGAAGCCTGGCCGGGGGCTGGTGCTCCCTGCTAGACCGTCCAGCACTAGACCTGATTTCAGGGTGGAGTTGCTGGGCCATGAGATGGGGCACCGGGCTGGGAGAAAGGAATTCAAGAGTGTTGTAAAGGTGTGTGTCTTCTGGCTTCCAGATGGTTCTGGGTATGCTGGTCCATCCCTGTCATAATACGTGAGCATCTCGCTGTCTTAAACATAATCGCCTTCCTCAATCCCTATATTTTAGTGTAGAAACAGCAGTAGTAGGTATCTTATCTCCGGATATGTGGGGTACTTGCTATAAGGACTGAACCTCGGTCTCCCAAGCTCCAGGCTCCGACTCAAATCACCAGACAACTCCTGCCCTCTTCCTCTGCAGCCGCTGATCTGCAAAAAGCTGTGGTCAGAATCTGGTGCTAAGTCTCTTCAGATCAAACAGCTTTGCTCTTAACAAAATAATCCCATAGAATGACTTGGCTCTCAGCTGAGAGCAGGAGGAAGATCTGGGCCGTGTATTACAGTCAGGGCACGGCACCAGGAAACTGAGCTTTATTATGTGTGCTCTGGCAACGGAGCGCACACGGAAATGATGTTTATAGCATTCACACCACTGTTCTGTCTCTTAATTCTTAATACGTTGCCCATTGCAATATGGTTGGGAAGTTTTCTTAGGGGAAAGCAAGGCTAATTTCTAGGTTTACTGCTGAGAAAAATAAAAAAAAATCTGGCTGTGAAGATTTCCTCTTTTCTTTTTTTAAGCTGCCAGACAAGGTGACTGCTCTGCCCTTCCTGTCTCTGTTCACTTCTGGAGTGAGCATTCAGGTGGTGCATGAGCCAGATGTATGAAGAGTAGGTTCATCACCAAAATAGCTCAGGCATGATCCCCTGACACCTACTTTTCTCTTCTGCTCACAGTACCACATGGTCATGAGGCCAAGACTATTAAAGTGCCTCCTCTTTGGAGCTCAAGGCAGAATATAAATGTTTTTGTGCATTGCCATGCTGCCTTGACTCAAAAAGTAAGGGACAAAAGAGTCACTTTGAAATCAGCTTGTCTGCCACATGAAAGCATGTTAATAAGACTGTGGATTAACAATCTGGCATTTAAAAGCATTCTTGTATTTTTCCCCCTGCTCTAGGAACCTGGTAGTGGTAATGAAAGTCTGAAGCCGTGGCTTCAATTCCTTCCTAATTTTAAGATTAGATACCAGACTTAAGAGAATTGGTGGCTGGTTGTTAGCTGTACTGTAAATCTTTTTCTGTTTCCTCTGGCCAAATCTGGGAAAAAAAGCTGGACTTGTGACCCAAAGCAAAATCCCCAGCCACTGTCAAGTTGCTGGCATACTTCTTTGCCTTGGGGAAACTTTGTTACGTTGGTGAATTCCCAGATTTTATTTTAGAGTATCATAATATCCTAAAATAATAATCAGAAAACCTGTCTCTAAAGAACTGTTCCACGGAAATATTTGTGATTTTCAGAAGAATACCTTCTCTGTTAACAATAGTGCTTACTGAACCTTCAGTTAGCTTGCGTCCATGTTTGTGAAGTATTTTGCTGAGCACGGCCAAAAGAAGGTGCATAGATGACAGACTGGTTGTTTACAGTAAAAAATTTTTCCTGAGAGGCTTTTCAGGAGAAAATGAGGAGATGCTTTCAATATGTGCAGGTCTAAGCCAGCCAGAGACATCCTTATTTCAGACATAGTGCAGCTATCCAATAAAGCAAAATAAAATTCTCCTTAACTCTTGAGCTGCAAATGACACGTTTGTAATTGGAGCCCCAGGAATGAGGGGTTTGTGGTTCAGTCCTACTCAATTAACACTTCTCAGCCTCTATGTGAGCTTGGGCTTTCGGTTCATTCAACACATTAATGCTAAACATTGCTTAACCCACCAGGTCTCTCTCCAATGGATTTCCTATCAAAACCATTTATTTTACAGGATCTCTCTGTTCCCAGATATTTGCTTGTTTAAAATTGCTGGAAAATGCTTGGCTGGGCTTGTTCAGAACTGAACCTTCGCGCACTCACAAGGTTCATGAACCTTCACAGCTCTCTAGGTGAACTTATCCTGACTTTCCCATGTATAACCAAATCCCAGTCCAGGTCAGTCTCATTTGGTTTCATGTTTCACTACAGACATTTTTTTACAGCTCAAGTTTTAAAGACCTGAGCGTGGGATAGATACAGGGCTCCCGTAAACACAGGCAATAGCCATGATAATAGCTGTGCATCTTTTTTGTTGTATATGATGCTGAAATGTATTTCCCTGTAGCAAAATCCTGGCATAACTGTGATATGAATTAGTAGCAAAGCAGCAATAGAAGAGGATTGTTTATGGTTTGTATGTTAAAATAATTCCACCAAAGTCTGATTTACTCCAAACCTCACAGTATTTCTTTTCGGTCTAAGGCATTGCAAGTTTGCAGAAGTATCCAAAATGTTGTGGAAGGCAGCTCAGTTTGTTCTGAAATAACCACAAAAGGGCAAAGTCATCGGCTAAAAATGTACACTATAATGCATAGTATATGAAGTTTGCCAAAAAGTCTGAAATAGACAATTCTCTTCTGCTGTTTCCTTATAAAAGCCCAAAGAGGCGGTGCTTTATGTCAAGAAGCATGAGTCAATCCTCAGAGGAGGATGCTCAAATGAAAAACAGATCGAAGAATGGTTCTGCAGGCTGTGCTGCTGCAGGTCCTGTCCCTTGAAGTGAAAAGCAGAGGAAGGGAGGAAAAATGGGATCGGTAACAAATGATGTGATGGCAGAGTGTCAATCACAACGGAATTTCATCCTGGCCCCATATTACAGCGGCACTGGGAGTGCTGCTCCAGCGAAGGCTGTGTCAGCGCTTTGTTTAGCTTGTGCACCAATTTATTATCTGCCCTTTGGGCTGAGGCTGATTTTTCTAGGAGTTAACCTGGCAACAGTTTTCTTCATGTGTTTGCCAGTGTGTAGCTCAAGAGTTGTTTAACCTCTCACCCCTGAGGCCTCAGCCCCAGCTTATCCTACCACAGCACAATTTTCTTGGAGTGACTGGGGTTGGAAGCCTGACATCCGGGCTCTACAGCAAAGACAGGGGTTTGCGCAGAGCTCCCCCATCCTCGGAAAACACATGCACCCTGTGCCCGTTCTGTCTTCAGGCTGAAAGTCCTTTAGTAGCTGATAGAACCAGTGGATATTTTGGGGCAGTTTCCAGCTAGTTTGAATATGAACATCGTGTGTGCCAAGGGCAGTAATTTACAATTGCAAGCAGTGGAATTGTCCTACCTAACTGGTTACTGCCTGTCAGAAAAGCTGAAATAAATGTGTCTTCTTCATCCAGTTCTGTTGTGAAGTAAAATGCAGTATCTTAAAATCCCCTGTCTTTGTAATGGGACATGAATGCAGTCAGCTTGCCTGGTGGGTGATGGCTCATTAACCCATGATAACTTGATCCGACCAAGCTGAGGGACCAAATGGCAATAAATTGCTAGAATGAGATGCTGTTCTCCCAGAAGCTCTGGTGTTGCTTAGATAGGAAACTACAGCACCACTTACTGTAGTGTGAAGCCTCTTGATTAAATCAGTCTTTGTGCCTGAAGTTTGGAGCATGGTAAATATGTCACCAGTTCTTAAAACATCTCCTGGGACCCATATACGAGGAAGCCTGACTTCTATGTCTGACGAACTGGCAGAAATTTTAGAATTAGTAGGCACTTGGATAAACCTGATAGATTGGGGAGCAGTTAGTGCGGCATTTGTAGGGGGAAATCACACTTCACAAATCTATTACAACTATCTGAAGTGTCAAACAACCCTTAGCTAAGGCTGAGCTGGCTTATAGAGTCAGAAAGCTTTTAACAAGATCCCTCACCGGGAGGTAAAGACTTTTCATCAATTACAAATTTGCAAGAACAGCAAACAAAGGACAGATGAACTCTTCAGATTTTACAGTGAAGTGTTTTACAAACATTCAGGAGTGTGTCAGGGAAAGTGATCATGTTTGCTAGTAATACATAATTATTTGGAACTGAAGCTGGCTACTAAAAGATACATAAGGATCTGCAGGTACTGAGGGGATATTCACTAAAATGGCAGATGAGATTTAATTTTGCCAAATGCAAGGTAAAGCACATGGGAGAAAGGGTTCGCAATCACAAGCGCACCCAGGTAACACTGCTCCAGAAAGTTTACTATGGATTGGCCGGTACAAACATCAGCTTAGTGTTCACCAGAGACCAAAAGGTAGGACTTAGCACAGACAAATCGCAAACAGCACAGAAAACACTTTTTGTGATTATATAAATCCCTGGTGTAGGGATTCTGTGTGCAGTCCTATTCATCTTGTGTCTTGAAGGATGTAGTGGAATGACAGAGAGGAAGAAAACAAGTAAAGGAATGAGTGCCTTGAGCAGATATGAGAGAGGGCTTTCAATCACACATGGCATGGAGAATACAATGTAGAAACTCCTTGTCAGGGACTGAAAATGTAAGAGTATTCAGCCCAGCGCAGCTCAGGTAGAGGGAAGAGAAGTCCATCTGTGCCACCAGCAGTCCCTGACCTTCTGGGGACTCCAAGGAAGAGGGCGTGCAGAGAGAAGGATCCCTGCAGGCTCCCCTCTTCTTGGCCTCACTCCCTAGCTATGGTCAGCATACTGGGTTTGATGGACCTTTGATTTGACCTCAAAAAGAGCTGTTCCTATGATGCTTTCTACCCTATGCTATATCTTTAGCTGCCATTAGGGTCCATTCATATGCTCTTTTCTAGCCGAAGACCTTACAATGCTGGCCTGCTCCAGCAGCTTGCCATGACTATCTCCTAAAGATAATCCTCCCCTTTTCCAGCACAGATTGCCCTTGGTCCTTCTCAGTCAAAGCCATCTGTATTAGTGAAGTCTCTTTCTTTAAAGTGCTTAAGCTAAAGGGCCATGCTTGCACTTTTAGGAATCGTCAAGCAACCTCTGCTAAAAGGAAGGTGGTGAGAAGCTAAGGGCACCGATGCCTTTTTATGCACAGTTACAGGATGGATAAGATTTCCCCGGAGCAGGTATATGAACTTGCACTTGTTTATAAATCAATCCACCTCTTGGCTGGAAGCTCTGATTCTGGTAAAGAAGTTTTGAGTTTATTTAAATCTGTGCCCAGTCAGTACTTACTTTTGATTTACAAGACAAAAATGCACTCAAGCAGGGTAAGGTTATCTACCCTTTTTCTCACTACAACCGTTTAAACTCTCATCCAAGATCCTGGTGGAAAACCTTTCCTGGGAAGACCTAAAACCTGGTGGTGGATGAACCTATGCCATGAACTGAGAGTGGTTGTTTATAGAGCAGTAAATGAAACATCTCTTGTGACCAGTCTCACTGTGAAAGTCCAACAAGGCAAGCAGTAGATCTTGAAAGGAGATCTGGCCAAATAAAAGAGTATTTGATGATGAGGGAGAGGTTTTGGGCTGTAATGGGGGTGAAAATACTGATGAAACACAGTACCAGAGGAGAGGGCTATCTTTCTGCTAGGATTCGAGCTATTTTTGCACTGTGTCACCCACACCACTGTTCACAGCAGCTCAGCTGTGTCCCTATATACCTCCAAAGTCTATTAGAGAGAGATTAGAGAGTCTATTTTAGAGATTTTCTTGTCCTTTTAAATGAGGAGTTTAGTTATTCCAAAGAAAACCATAAAAAATTTCACCATAAATGACCAGAGTCCTGAAATACAAGGTCAAATGGCCAGGAGTGAGGCGCCTGGTTTCCATAAAGCAGGTGCTTCGGGGCTGCAAAGGAAAGACACCCAAATTAAGAGCTAAGCCGGAGCACTGAAGCTGCACGCAGGAAGGTATCCAGTGATTGTTGGAGAATAGCTTGTCTTGGTCACTGACCAGGATGATTGCATCTTTAAGTTATTGCTCTTCCCAGATATCCACCACGCAGTACGAGTCAGTGGCCAAAATCAATTAGGAGCGATCACATCACACTACAGAAGGCAAATATACTGTCTGTCTTTCATTGGGCAACAGTACTGCTTATTAGCTTATTGAGGATGTAATAGAAATAGCAACGGGTGAATAGTTCATGACAGATTATTTATGCATTGGATTTCCTCCCATTCAGTCTGTTTGCAAATTGACCTTGACTTTCCCTGATACATTCGTAACTCAGAAGTACTCGGTAACTAGTTTCAGTGGCACAGCTCATTTGAGAAGACTCCATTTCAGCCTTCTGATATCTGAAAAGTGGGCTGTTTTTTTAATGACTTCCATCCAAAGGTTTCAACAGGGCATGTATCATGCTGGAGCTGTTTTATGGAAGCAGTATGGTGAAATACAAAGGGACCCAGCAGCCAAGTGCCAAGAGCAGAACCCCTCCTCTGCCTGCTTTGGAGCGCAGTGCTATAGTGCCTGAACTTGGTGTCTACGGTCATACGTAAAGCCTGATGACATCCCTGAGTTCCTTCCCACTGACCCCTATAGGTTTTGGGTCGATGCTAGATCTCCTTGCTCCTCTGTCTGTGATATCACAGCATGCTTTCACACAAGTGAGTGGTGAGGTCACAGGTTCAGGCCCCCAGGTCTGAAAGCACTGAGGTCAAAACTCATTTCGGTCGGGGGAAATAGAGCAGAAAAGTATTTGGCCCTACTCAGAGAAAAGGGAGAGGAGTGGATGAGCTGGGCAAGAGCCCACATGTGCTTAAACAGAAAGAGTCTGATATTTCACAGACGTGGGGAGGAATGCTTTGCGAGATGCAAGACGCAGCCCAGGCTGGATAAGCTGTTGCAGCTCTCCCTTCAGAATAAAAGCCCAGCTCTGCTGAGAAAGCCATGTGCTCACACAGAGGAGACAGGGAAACAAGCCACTTCTCCTAAAGCTTGCCTGTGTTCTCGAGTTTCAAGCCTGGTAATGGTCTTCCTTGGTCTGTGCAGCTGGGACCTCCAATGCTGAGAAGTGAGGAATTTGTTCCTGACACCCAGTAAAAAACGGCTCAGAGGCGCTCCCAGCATGGGTAGTGCTGGCAGCTTCTGTTGGTGGTCTAAGGAAATTACTGACTAGACATGGTCACTTTTGCGTTTTCTAGAGTGTCACAATTTGGGGTCATTTTGATGAAAGTCTGGCTGCATCTGAAGAGCCCTAATTATCCTCTCCAGTGACATGAAGGACCAACAGACTGCAGCATGTAGAAAGTTCAGGGTCACCCTGACCCAAGCTCTGAGTCAGACTACCCAAAAGCATCTGTCTCCATGGTCAATATGTTTGAGATTGCCTTGGTCCAGCCCTGAAGGCAAGCAGGGGCCTGGGGCAGTTCTGGAGAGGCAAATGGCACAAACACAACACTCCTGAGACACTTTCTGAAGTAGCTTGGGAAAAGTGCTTTTGCACTTTGGGCTGAAGCTGTGAAGAGCAGGAATCTGGTTGAGGACACCGGCCCTGACTGCTAAATGGGTAGTTGATTCAACTGTGTTAGGTCCAGCTCTCCCTGATAGCTCTGCTTCACCACCCAGTTATGCAGCTCTTCTTATAGGGCGAGGTCTGCACCCTGAGCTTTGGATCCTGCTTGCTCCCAGGAGCAGAGGGAAGAAATAACTGTCCCCAGTGACACAGATATTATCAATTGCACAGGTATCACTGGGACACTCTAGGAGCTGCAATTTATAGCAGGTATTTATCATTTTGGGATGTTGGTTTTTCCTTCTGTTGTGCTGGGGCTCAGCAGCTGACATGCAGGTATTGCACTTTTTGTTTTTTCCACCCTTCTTGAGGGGTTTGCGAGCCAGAGTCTTTAGTCTGACAGTGAGTTGTTGGTAACCAAGTGGCAACTGCCCTAATTAGGCACTTGAGTGGTGTAACAAGGCTGCTTAAGAGGTTAGGAGATGGAAGACTGGAAATGGTAATGTTACTGGGACCAAAACAAGCAAATTTGGTAGGTTGCATGAGAGCTCAGAGGTGTTTGGAGAACCAAGGGGTCTTGGAGCACCTGGTCCTGACCCCAGAGAAGACTTCAGTGGTGAGACTAAGGTGTGCAGACATGTATGAATGCTTCTGGGGTTTTGTCTGTTTGTGTCACTCCGGCATGTGACTCTGTATGGTGCAGCTTTCACATGTCCTCCATGCAGAGGTGCAGCATTGGTCAAATGTAGGTACAAAGGTGGTGTGTAAGTGTCAATGAAGTGGAGTAAACACTAGAAAAAAGGTCTGACTGCCGTGGTAGATAGTAATGATGGCCAACCTTCAGGAGATGCTAACGTTTTCTGAAAGGGAAAGTTTTCAGCAGGGTTGAAGAGCAAGTAAAAGGAGCCCTTAAGAACTCCCAAATCCTACAAAGCTGTAGGTCCAGTGAGAGAGAACAGCAAATTCACGTATATTGTGGTGACAAATCAAGTATAAGGAGATGGAAGAAGTTGCTTACACTGGCCAGCCCTTCAAGGGCATGTAGATTGCCCAAGCTCTCTTGAAAAAATACACAAGCTCTTTTTTTTTAAAAAAAAAAAAAAAGCATCACAGCTGTTTTTGCAGGGAGTTTCTCTGTCAGGAAGTAATGTGATCTTGTTGCCTGATTGATAAAACACACACAGGCTTGGAGTAAAGAGGTTTCATCTGTTGTGGTCTTCAGGGCACCACTGCATTCTGTAATATTAAAAAAAAAAAAAATTCTCACTCTCTGCTGACTCATGCTCTGCTTTCTGGAAACTGTAGCCCTCTTGGCAATCCCCTTCCTTTCCACCCTCCACCCCTGGCATTTTTTTCCTTGACAGCAGTTTTCCGATTTTTTTTTTTTCCGTTCAGACTCAAACTACATCCAAAAGAGTATAGTTTGTTGAAGGCAGTGTCTTGTCTTCTCTAATCCTATTGGGAACCGACGGAAGATAACAGAAAAGCATGCCAGTGTGGCTGAAAAAAATGCTACAGTATCTATAGCTGCCTGCGTACTGTTGTCCTGCACACATCTAGCCATATGCAAGGCAGACCTGAATGTTCTTTCCTAAATTACTCCTGTGAAGCAGCCTGAAAAGAGTTAGGGTGAGAATTGTTGAGGTTTCAAAATTAATTTCAAAGCTTTCTGGAAAACAATACAGTTTAAAACATTCAGTTGGTGTTTTTCCTAAACAATACTGTTTAGGAGTTTTTTTTTCCTATTGAACTAATGTTTTACTTGGTATGTGTTTGTAAGATGAAGGCTAATCCCTTCTAACAGTTGCCAAATCAAGACCTCTGATGTTTTTCCCCTTGGAAAGTTTTTTTTTTTTTTCTGTGTTACTCTCCGTGCGAGCTAATGTGGAAAGTGCTTTGAGCATCCTTGGAACGTCGTTTGCTCAGGGCAGAAAAGAATTTCAGAACAAGTTGTGTTTCCAGAGTCCTCACATCCATCATCTCTTTTCAGCCTGGTCTTCTATGTCTATTCTAGTCATTGGCTGCTGTTTCCAAAATAGCAAACCCCTTGGTGGTCAGGAATTCCTGGTCTGACTTGGTGGCCTCAAGCATCTCTGTTGAGAAGCAGCAGGGTGGATAAGTGGCAGTGGGGGACTCTTAAACATGTAACATTATTAATGTTTGGGGGACTGTTTAAAAAAGAAAAACTTACAAAACCTTGAGAAAGCCATTATAATACTTAATTTACTGTTATGACTTTGCCCTTCTGCGGAGATATTCTTCTTATTATGTAGTTGCTGCTTACGACACTTGAAAGTCAATTCCCCCCTCCCTTAAAAACCCTTTTTCAGTTCATTGTTGTTGTCAGTGTCATTATTGTTATAATGACAGCAATTATTATTTTCATAATTGGAATGAAAGACCATCTGGGTAATTTTGGCTTTTGCAACTGTAGTGACTAGTTCAGAGATATGAGTTGAAAGCATAATGTGTATTGGGATTTGGAGGAGGAGGATATAATCCTATGTTTTTACCAGAAATAGCAGGTCAAAATGTGAATAAGTATTGGCCACTCTCACACCATTACTAAGTTTTTCCAAATCTGTTGTGTACCAAGCCATACTTTTAAGTCTCCCCTTCTCTTTGCTAGCTCAGTCAAGTAACTACATGAGCTTCTGAGGGGTTTTTCTTTGATTTGAGAAAAGAAAACCTTTGTCTTCAGTGTCGCAGAGAAAGTAGTGACAAATGCAAAAGTAAGTTGGATATACTCAGTTGTGTAATTAGGCTGAATAATCAATGTCTTCAAAGCCCGGTGTTGCCAATAAAAATCCTTCACCTATTTTCTTCTAGTAATGGCTAGAGACTGTGTTAATCCAGTAAATAGTCTGTTCAGCTCAAACTTCTGCTTGCTCACTTGACTATTGTGGGTTTCTACTGTCAGAAGTGTGATGAGTATATAAATTCAGTTGGAAAGAGGAAAGTGATGCCCTCCACAGCATTTGGGGAGTCAAGTACTAGCATATCTACTGACAAGCTGGTTGCAAACGTTCACACGTACTCTTTGGTTCTGTAATTTGCCCCTGCTTTCTTCCTGAAATGGTCCTTTCATTAGGACCCAGAAATTACAGGATATCTGAGGAGTAGTTGTATTTCTTGTAGGATGCTCAGTATAGACTAATTTTTCTTAGTGCAACTGAAATGATGAGGGTGGGGTGAGTTTAGGGGTGGTGTCACTGTTTTTTTAATTTTTTTCCCTGTGGTAGTTGAGAGTTGCGATTCTATAGGCCTACGTGGCTTTTTTCCCCTTCTGCTTAGCTTGGTGATGAAATTTATATTGTAATAGAAAGAAGAATCACCAAGGAGTAATTGACTGAAGCTCTGTCCTCTTGTCTCAGAAAGACTTCTCATGACAAATTTGGAAGGAACACAAAGTGGGCCAGAACTGCCGTTTACGACCTGATCATCCATAAACTAATCGGCAGAGTTGTGGTTCATACAGGTTTGGATAGCTGAGATTCTGGCCCCAGAGCTCTCATTTCTGGAGCAGCAACATACAACCCCTTCAGCATTAGTTTTGCATGGGAAATAACGCATTTGTTTGGTTTAAGAAGTTATGGCTCTTTCAACTAAGGACTGGCTGTATGAGCTTGGGCTCTCTGTACAAAACAGGTAGCTTCTTATCTAGACTGTCTTCAGGGAGCCAGTTTTAAGGGACATTGAAATGAACTAGGAGAGACTAGAAATATCTCTAAACCTCTGTCCTCCCTGCAGAGACTGTGCCTTCTTAGTCTGGTCCTTACTGGAGACTGAAGAGCGATAGGACTGTAAGATCACCATTCATTTCTCCAAATCTTGGGTGCACCAAGCCCATGTGAGGGACTGCATGATGCACTGCTGTCGCAGCCTCCCAGGAAAGTCACTGTTTTTGCATGATTTGGAGCATTTGCCATCTGCCTGTGTTTGTCCCCTTGTACTGGGACGTGAGTGTCTGAGGGCAGGCACCATAGTGTTTTGTTCTGTTTCATACAATACTTGGCAAAGAGGAAAGAGAAGGATGTCTTGGCTCTCTACCACATTTCCAAAGTGCTAAAATAATACTAACCCTGTAATAAATCTAAAATTTTTATTATTGTCTGACACTCCACAGCTTATTTTGGCTCTGGGAATCTGAAAATTTAGACAAAAAAAAAAGAAAGTAAAAACTTGTCTATGTGGAGAAACTGAGAGCACCCAGCTTCAGTCTGTTTGGCAAGACACAACTATGGATCGCTGCTTCTTGGTGAGAAGAACAGAGGATTTCCTGGAAACAAATTCAGGCCTTGACAGAGCTGTTTGATCTTCAACTGACGTTTTGTTTTTGTTTTCTAAGCAGCACTGACATCATTTTAAGCAATAAACAGACCACTTTCCCTGGTCCTTGAAGTGAGTCATTAATTAGTTAACACAAATTAATTACTGCCTGTGCATAATTAAAGGGGCCATATTTCTAGTAGTGCATTTATATTAACAGTCTCTCAATATCCAGTTCTCCTTGCCTCCCTCAAGATCCACTCTCCCTAAAGCCTGGTACAACACCTGTGCCTGGGATGTAATGAAATGTGACCATCAATCTTACTCAGGGATCAGACACGCAAAATAATCACTTTTGTATGACAAAGAGAAGCCCTGGGGGCTGGGCTCACAAAAGGGTGCCTTGTGTTTTCTGGAAGGTTGGCTCCCTACCTGCCCCTCTCACCATGAGCCGTGCTGTGATCTTGGGATGAGAATTTCAATGCCGAGTTTATGGCTTGAAACTTTTGACAATTGCTTCATCGGATTTGATGGCTAAATAAATGGTTTGTCCAATTAATTACCAAGAAGATCTTCCTAATGGGGCTGTGGACGGTTTATTGCGAAAAGTTTATGTGCATATTTCAAGCTGCTGAAAGAGGACACAACACTTCGTGTGTCCTGAAATAAAAAATAGACCTTATTCTTTGATGGAGATGCTCCTGGTAAACAAACAGGGAAGAAAAAAAAGCCAAGCCAGCCAAGGAGTGCCTGTCCTCTTTCTGGGAAGCCAATTTAGTTCTTGGCTTGGGCTCTTCATGCTTGCCTCTTCCCTTAATGACCTGTGTCCTGTTGATACGTGCCCTGAACCAGGTGCCATGGATTGTCCTTTGAACTAAGTTTCAGTAACCTGGTAGTAGCCATGAATGAGACGTGCTGCCCAGACAGCAAGTGTAGTAACTTCCAGCAACATGTCCCTCTGCCAGATCCCTCCACCAAACTTATAACGGTGAAGACCAGTGCTGAAACAGAGTGAATCTAAAAATCTGCTCAATGCTTCACAGCATCTCTTAGCAGCTCACCTGTTATGCCTTTATCACAGGGCATTAAAAATGCACTTTTTCCCCCTCAAAAGGAATGGAAACCTGACAAGTTCAAAGGAGAGAAAAAAATCTTTTGGTTTCCTTTATTGAACTGCCTTGGTGATTCTAAATTGCTCTGCATATTTTGGGGACAAATGTTTGTCATTCTTGTGGAACTCTTGGCCAGTCTGGGCCAAGACCTAGACTTCAGCAAGGCTTTCGACATAGTCTCCCATAATATCCTCCTAGGGAAGCTGAGGAAGTGTGGGCTGGATGAGTGGTCGGTGAAGTGGATAGAGAACTGGCTGAATGGCAGAACTCAGAGGGTTGTCGTTAGGGGTGCTGAGTCTAGTTGGAGGCCGGCAACTAGTGGTGTCTCCCAGGGGTCAGTACTGGGCCTAGCCTTGTTCAAATTCTTCATCAAC
>Ga0181612_110665_pt1 | contig 14587 bp, 5 predicted proteins | sample HoacroProtozoa21_FD_119630 | JGI IMG/M metagenome (GOLD analysis project Ga0181612, IMG submission 119630) | Hoatzin crop microbial communities from Cojedes, Venezuel. Combined Assembly of Gp0051906, Gp0051904, Gp0051908 | reverse complement strand
TCCACCCCAAGCCTGTACTGGTGCATGAGGTTGTTCCTCCCCAGGTGCACGACCCTGCATTTGCCTTTGTTGAACCTCATCAGGTTCCTCTCTGCCCAACTTTCCAGCCTCGCCAGATCACGCTGAATGGCAGCACAGCCTTCTGGTGTATCTACCACACCTCCCAGTTTGGTGTCATCAGCAAACTTGCTGAGGCGACATTCTAACTCTTCATCCAGGTCATTGATGAAGAAGTTTTTCTTCATTGATGAAGATGTTTTGATTGTTTTAGTTTAAACAGACTGCCAGGACCCTGACTGCTGGGTTAGCTCTGAGTGCCTGTGTCCGATCTGGGCTCACGCGCTATGACCAAGACTTCTCTCAGATTCAGGAAGGACAGGAGCCAATGGATTTTACTCATTACTTCACCAAGAGGCCTCAGTGCAGAATTTAATTATTTGTCAGCCAGAGTGGGACTGCTGTTCAAAGCTCACAGCTTGTTTTACAGTGCAGTGTAATTTCTATATATCTGAATATTCTCCTTCACCCACCTACCAAGACAAGGTCTACTTTTTGCTGCAAAATCTGGGCATGTTAATATCCATCAAGGCAAACCATTTTCTTGCAGTTCTTACCTTACCTCTAAGATATCCATTGCTGTTACGAATTCTCACAGCAGAAACACACCAGATCCTGGACGCTGGAAAAGAGAAGAGAGGAAAAAATCTTCTTAAGAGTTTTGTTCCAAAAAGCACTTGAAAGTTTTAAATGCTGCTACACAGGCTATTCTTTTACCAAGCTGAGCCTTAAAAAACTTTTTCTTTCTTTTTCCAAAGTTTCAAATTAGACAACCAAGTGTGTTGCAATTGCTTCTGAGCTGCTTGTGAGTGCGTAGTAATAGCAAGGCCAGTCTGCTCGGCTGATGAAAGTGAGCATCACTCTCATTTGCCCTCATTCAGGAAAAGTCTTAATGGGAAGCAGAGCTCAAAAGAAATTGGCACTTTGAGAAAAATGGCTATGTGGGGAAGAGCACTTTTGTTAATAGTAATTGGAGGACATACTGCAACATCTTTTCCAATTGTCTGAAAGTCTGTGGACAATCCAGAGCCCCATTTACCCCCATTTTCTACCAGAGTAATTCCACTGACTGCATTGTAACGATCCCTACTTTACACCAGTGTTAGCAAGAATAGGATTATACTCCCATGCTGAAGGCCCTAGTAAAGGTGCAAATGTCTAAAATCCAGAGAGAGCAGATGTTTAATGCAAGGCCCACATTATGCCTAGAGTTCAAGGCTCTGAGGATGAGGAACAAAAAATAAAAAGACAAAAGAAATGTTATTTTGATTCAGTGTCTCACTGTAAAATACCAGATGCTTAATGACATAATGTTAACTTCAGCAAAGGATACAGAAGGTGACAAGGTTATTTCTTCTTATCAGGCAAGATATATTCTGTGACAGAACTACTGTTCTGCAGTACAGCCTACTTCAACCTCATACAAATGCAGAACAAAGAGCATAAAAAAAGAGCTTTTCTGTCCCAGCTGCTTCTATTTTTTTCCACAGCGTTACTCAGAGGCAGATTTCAGCCAAGCTGAGACATGGCCTTTCAGGACACATTGTACTCGATAATTTCATAGGTACAGGATTAGGCAAAATTATTTGCAAGCACAAAGTGGAACAATAAAATCTCTTCACTCCTAGTGTGTAGCAGCCATCAGGTAGGGTGGAGTGCAATTATTGGCGGTTCAGCTGTACCCCTCCTTTCCTTACTGTCTTCCCATAGCGATTCCACAGTTAAGGTGTGTGTTAAATGCAGGAGTTAGTAACTAAATATTTAAGAGTATTCATTAATTTAGATGCAGGTCTAAGGGATGAGTGATGATTATTTAAGACCGGCCTTTAACTAGCGTGCAGAGAGTTGTAACCTCAGCAGCCTGAATTCCCAAGCCATCATTCTGTTGTTTGTTCCTCCTTATAATTGACTTTGGGTGAGGAACAGTTGTACTTTGCCATAGATTATGCTTGCTTCTCCAAAGGGAAAATGAGAACTGGGAACCAGAGGAAGCCACCTCGTAAGCAGCTTGAGCGATTCCTGCCCCTGCTATGCTCTGTGATCCTTATTCTCGCCCTTGCTGTCACATATTGCCATTGCACCAGTGCTACTGATTTGACCATTTGTGTGTCCAAATCATTAACCAGATACATGAAAGACACCATTAAAAAATAGTAAAAAAAGGAAAAGTTGTGATGGAGTAGCTGTTCTGCTAGTGCAAGTGAAGGGATTGGAGCCCTTTGTGGAAGGTGAAAGGGAAGAAGTGCAAGAAGCCAAGTCAGACTGGGAGCACTAATAGTATAGCCAAGACGTACTATCAAACAGGCTGTGGTGTCTTTGACTTTGAATATTCTTATTTCAACAATATTTTTTTAAGTCCTGATACTTCTTAGATATTAGTGTAAGACCTGTCCTCAGGTAATCTGGTGGACACAACAAACTGAAACATCCTAGTGATCAATCTCTGGAAAAAATAGTTGTGAGCCATGGCACCCTAGACTCTAATAATTGTATCTGTAGCCAGGGTTTCTGACTAAACATGATTTACACTGCTCCTTTGTATTAGTACAAAGAGTACCACTGGAGAGAGACAAAAGATGGATGCACACATTATTCTTGTGCCAACCACTGTATTTTAAAAATACATTGTAGTACATTTATGAAGAAGTAAAGAGTGTGAGTTTGTACAAGTAGAGAGCCTGGCTTCAGCAGCTGTGGAGGTGTTATCCTGGCTAGAGAAAGAGACATTTGACTTTCCAGGACTGTTTTCACCTGATAAAGCTAGGTTTGGAGATATTTTCCTTAGATAATGGTTAGGAAAAGTAGTGTAAGGCAGAGCAACTTCTCACAACATGTTTATTTGAAGTCTTCAAACCTTCTCAGCAGATGCTGTGACTTCCTTCATTTATCCCTTTAACTAACCGAACTCACGAAGTTTATTAGTAACAACAGCAAAGCTTTCAGGTCCTTTGGTTTTGATCACTGTGCTCAGGTTGGCTTATTTTTCTTTGCTTCTGTTACTGCCCAAAGTCAAATCCGGTACAGGATTAAATATGCAAGGAAAACATTTCTCCCTAGTTTTAAGATTTGCCATTCATTTAGTTTATTTAGTTGGATATCTTCTCCATAATTAGTGAATAATATTAAGGCAAATATACTTCAATGGCTCAAGTAATATGCTGTGTTTTGTATTCAGAAATGTTAATTGAGCCACTGAAAGATTTACCTATTTTTAGTGGGAAAAGCTACTTCTCGCTGATCAGAGCAAAAAAATACTGGAAATAATAAATTTCAAGATCAGTTCATACTGCCATTAGGAAACATGTCAGAGATTGTGACATGGGGAAGATGAGGAACACACTTTATCTTCATTCCTATCTTTTTTGGCTTTGTATCTCCTTTTGATTCATAACATCCTACCTGTTTCTTTTTTCATATGGTAAGTGGACAATCCAGTCATTCTGGATAGCATGGGATGAGAGAAGAGAATCAACCTATTTTGCACATGAGTTGCTGGGAATATTATGTATGGAAATTATGTAGTCATTTTTTACTGTTCTTGTTTTAAGTTTTAAGAATTTCAGAGTTTTCTCATGACTTGATCTTAAAATTAGTGGAGGAAGACTAGCTTATGTTTTAACATTAAAATTCTTGTCCTTGGAAGTGTGACACAGTGACAACAACAAAACAATTATTATTAACAATGCATACAGAGCCAAATACAAAGAGGATGCATGGCATACCATAAATTTCTTGCAAGTTGTTAGTTTCTCATACCTGGTATTTCATTTAATGTACTTGAAGGGAAATTCCAATTAAGTAACGACTAGTAATGTCCTCAGGCTCTTAAAGATTAAAATGATAACACAAGTGGGTAGAATATTTGACCTTATGCCAATTAGCACTGGCTAATAAACAAATCCAATCGAAATAATGTGTATGGGGGAAAACCATGGATTTCATCAAGTTTTCTAAGGATTTCTTCATGTTCAACCAATTTTAGCTGGAAAGTGCTCAATAACCTCATGACATCACCAGTACAGCATGCTCTTACTAATAACTAAATACCACAGCTAAAAATTTACCATATGGATGTAAGTAGGTCCATAGGCTGTAGGTGGCCTTAATCATACTGTTTCATTCCTTGGTTTTGCACCTGACCCACTGTGTAGGTTTTAAATGTAACGGATACAATTTCTTAGAGAAACTGAATCACTGCTCTGCCTTTTTTTTACTTGCTTTCTGGTATTTAGTAAAGTGCTCACAGATACTCATATGCATGATATGCTTGCCTTGCCAATCTCACTTCTAGTTCCTATAGCTGGTCACATACAGCCTCCTCCACAGCTTTGTCTTCTTGCCATTGTATCACAGTCTTGGCTAATGCAGTCCCTAAAAAGCATTCAAGTCATATTTGCCAGTAAAAATTATTTTGTGAGATTCAAACTAACTCGCCAGAAGTCTTACTGTTCTTGCAACACTTAGTCCTGAGTGTGTCCAGATTTATATCCATCACTTGTGTGCCCTTGTGCTCTCCTTCGGGTAAGGCACTGAAATATTTTTATTGTAGTCTGATACCTGGCACTATGTTAAAATAATAGACAACTCAAAAGACATGTGGAATAACACTTAACACACAGGGGAAGATGTACAGGTAAGAGATCAAATTCTTCCAATTTACTGCACATTGGTATTCTCTGTAGTACCTGAGCTGACCTGTGTGCACGTGTGTGTATTTGTGCATGCATACATTTTTCTTTAAACCCAGGTTACATCTATGCTGTATGTGTGGTTTCTCAAAAGTGAACAGTGAATAATATCCTATGGCTTCATCCTAAAACATCAAAGCTCTCTACACAGTAACCACGGAAATGAGCCGCTCCCATTATACCGGGAATAAAGGTCAGAGCAATTTTCATCATTTTTGCTTTCTCTCAGCCTCTGAAATCAAAATCACCATGACAGCTTTCGCAGCACTGAGCTTAAACCGTAAGTGGGATTATTTAAAAGATGTTTTACTATTTTTCTGGTGTACAAAAATAATAAAGAGGTTGCGGCTATTACACAAGACACACCACTTCGGAGGGGCATTTGCAACACGTGCTCAGAAAGTGACCAGTCCCTCCAGAGGTGACACGCAAAGTATCCAACAGGTATTTTTAGCAGGAAAAGCTGGTACTTTGACAAACTGTATTTCTCTTGTTGCAAATAGGTAGTCAACGACCAAGGTAGGGTAACTGGTATGGTGAGTGACTGCAGTGTTAATAGACCGGATGACAGCTCAGCTGCTGTTGAGCCCAGTGTGTGATCTATGTCTATCAGCTCACCTTTTTTTTCTCTCCCACTGTTAGACTGTTAGCTCTCTGCTACTTCTCCTGCGGTTGACCCAGAGATGTTTAGGTAATCAGTCCTCCCTTTTGAGAGGAGAATGTGAGCACAAGGTGAAAAACAGCTCTTGACATTTGCTTGAACAGACCACGAATTCCGCTGAAGGTCATTTTGCCAGAAAATCTGATACAGCAGATCTGTGAGGATAGTTTTAAAAGCTTTATTTTTGACCAGAGAACGCTGTACCATGTAAGTGTTTGATCACTGTGTATGACACACCAGGTGGAAGTATTAGGCACCAATGGTATCTTCAACCAGAGATATATTAGATAATTTTAACTCAGGAAATGTTACGGGACTAATTGGGTTAGCCCATTCCTATGCCTTCTTCCACTGTGCTCTACAATTTTAGCAATATTTCAGTAATTTTTCAAAAATTGTTTAGAAAATCTTCACACACTTGATGAAGGGCTTGTGGGCCTGAGAGTATCGGTGTTAATTCTTCTGGTAAAACTTCTTATATTTCTCAAGAAAACTTGCCTTTCTTTCATCAATAGGCATGCACCTATGCCTTTGTCTATACAGTTCATCTTCCTCTCCTACAGAGGAATAAAACATTGAAGGGGTGGGACCTGGCAGCTGGAAGGAATTTTTCAAAACAGCATCTAATATAAATGAATATATAAGTGACGTTGCAGAATAAACTGGTTTAAGGGAGGAGAAGATGTGTTCCCTCTTACACAACTTGTGGTTTGCTTGTTGGGCAGTAGTTAGCTTCAGCAGAGGTGGAGGGGATCAAGAGGACTTGGAGGAGGTGGTAGAACACAAAGCCGCAAGATCAAAGCCTCTGCCTAACCCCCTATGATTTTAGGGTGTTAATTCCCAAGTCTTTCAAATTCTTTTAACAAGTATTCTCTCAACAAGTTGTCTAGAATCTGTTGCGTAGAACTTAGGAGAACCTGAAGGGAAATTCCATGAACTATAACAATAAATAAAATAAAAAGCAAACCACAAAGCACAGTTGTTACTGTAGTGGTGGATCAATATAAAGAAGTATATCCCAGCATTTAATAATTACTTAATCGATATAAACACTGTAACATGATAAGGAAATAATACACGAGTCATAAAGGACAATTAACAATAAACATAAAATCCAAACCACCATTTGGTAGAAATCACATTATATTTATAGCTATTGTGGCATTCTAGGCTATATATGACTTCTTTTTCCAGAGATTCACTTGTGTCTGGATACAAATAACATACCAAGTACTGAAGATTTGCTCATTTAAAACATGTGCAATACATTTACTCATGTCTTACCATTTGCTGTGTTTGTTCTCACCCCCATAATGGCCTCCTTTGCATGCACTACTACTACTACTAAACATATCATCTCTCCTCACTTTCTACTATTACTGAACTTCTCCACATCCTCTCTGTCTTGATACTCCTTTCTTCTACTGTTCCCTTACACAGACACTCCCACACACCACTCTTCTGCATCTATCCATTTACTGTCATTGACAGACTGTCATTTGTGTCAGGGAACTGCACTGATTCCGTTATTCTAATGTCCATTTTTGCTGAAAATGTTGGATTTTTTTGGTGCCTGTTTTAAGGGGAAAGAATGATCCTGTGGTCAAGACGCTGGGTTAGTGTTGTAGGGTTCAGACTGTGTTCCCTGGCTTCCTGCCCAGTTAATGCAATATGGTTTTAGTGTAACTGAGAATAAGGAATGCCACACGTGCAGAGCTTTTAGCAAATCACTTAAACAAAATGCTTGGATGTCTGAAAGCTTTCTCCGAGGTATTCACTGCTCTGCAATTCCAATGGGAGCTGAGGGCACACAACATTGTGTAGGACACATTCATCATGTTGAAGGATTGGGCTTAGTTCACCACCTGCAAAATGGGGCTAATTCTTACTCAGCTCACATAAGGCTTATGATGATGAAAACAATCTATTAATGTTCATTATGTGTTCAGTTGCTACAGTAGTGAGTGCCAAGAAATAATTCTCTCAGTAAGATGAATGCCAGCTAAAATAATTCTGCTCTAATAGATGGAATTCAATGCAAGGTCACCAATCACCTTCCTACAGCACCCTTTATCTTTAGTATGTTCCTAACACAAAGTGAGTCTATGGAGGAAAAGTTTAACATTAAAGTCCTTCCCTGTAGGAACACATATCAAAGACCAATGATACTTCTCTTAAACAGGGCAGTATGCTGCAGTGCTCATGGCCACAGTTCCCAGCTAGGGAGTGTGCTGGTTTTTATGCATTTTGACTGTCAGGTTTCACATTACAGGTGTCTACAATGCAGCAGCGAGGCAACTTCTGTTGATGTCATGCTGAGTTCAGAAGCACAGACTCAGATTCACTCTTTGTAAATTACCTCTGGATTAAAAGACACTGGTTTTATTACTAATGTACTTCTCTCTCCTAATCCCAAAATTGCAGCCATCTTAGACTTTTTTTCCCTTTCTCTATTATTTTTTGGGTCTCTTATTCACTTTCCATTTCTTTCCTACCACTTGGGATCCCAGCAATTATTCTATATAATGGCCATCTCATACTTTTCATCTTCTGCATCTGCCAACATCTTTAATTGGTAGCTTAGCTGATATGATCTTTCCCCCTCAGTGCAATTTTTCATATGAGTTTGTTTTGAACTCACTGTATTTTGTTATTTCCTTACCTGTGCATAGATCATAACTTCCATTTTATAAGCTTTTCTGTTTCTTTTTATAGTACTGGATTTACTTTAACATAATTAAAACTCCATTTTGAATGTAAGCAATGGAGTTTGTGCACATTTATGTTTTGCTGAACGTGCCTGAATATCTTGCAGATGTAACATTTTTTTTTGCAGAAGTAGGGTGTACCTCTCAAGTTTATTCAGAAGAGAGAATGGCAGAACTGTAAAAATCCTCCTTTTCTGAAGAAAACTGGTAATATGAAAAACACTGAAATAATATTATATTGTTAATTTCCTCTTCTCAGGTGGCAGAGTAGCGAACTGGAGGACTTTGGAATAGCTTAATCTTGAACTCACTCCCTGAGAACTAAAGAGATTCCTTAATATATAAAAACTGAATGGTGCACAGCCTCCTGCTCCAGGCAGGAAGGTCTTGAGAGCCCACCTAGGAGAAGGAAGATCACGGTGACAGAAGTCATGGGGAGCAGTGCTGCCATGGGACACAGGCAGAATGATCGCTGTAAAGGGTACTTCACATACCTGCCTTCCAGCGCCTACAAATGATCATGCTATCATCTGTAGGAAGCCTCAACACTGATATCTCATGTATCTGGAAAAGGGAAAGGCTAGGCTAAGAGGAACAGATAGATCACCATACCCTAAGAATATGAGATACCAAGGCCAGGAGCTTTCACTCAATGCTCTTGCATTTTGTTACCAGATTTTATTTTTGAAGCTGTCACAGTCAGGTTCTTCATACACAGATCCCAATTCTGCCATTGGACAGCCTGACTCCCAGTGAAGGCCAAGAGAAGCTACAGTGACATAATTTTGGGTAGACTTCTTAACTATAATGTCTCTGCCCTTTTATTTTATTTTGTCTCTGCAGAATAAAAACCAGTTCCAACTTCTTGTTGCTCAGTGCAACTGGATGTTTCACATTCATTCCAGGAATCACTACTTTCTGAACTATAGAAGTGTCAAAGTTGGGACTGGAACAAACGCAGATGAGCTTCAGCAGCGGCCCTGAGCAGGCGGGCACTCTGTCTCTGGCAGCCAGAGCCCGTCCAGCAGCCAGAGCCTGTCCAGCAGCCGGAGCTCATCTGACACCCGGCCCGAGCAGGGGCAGCCCGGTCCATGGCCTCCAGCCTGGGCTGAGCGCAGAAAATCCTTGGGCGCAGGATGACCCTGACCAGCTCAGTGTCACAGAGGAGCCCGTGGGCAGCTTCAACTAGGTACCCTTGATTAAGCCGCAAGCGGGGCCGTGCCTTTATCTAGAACTGCAGCAAGAAGTTCTCATGTTAATATCCTTTCTGTTTGACAGCAGAAATGATGAATAGAGTTGTTTTCTTCTAAGAAAATCCTATAATAGTTTGCACGAATAAAATTGGAAAACTTCTACGGACAGGGTCTGCCTGGCATGTGGTGGATCAGAGATAATTTTGACTCAACATCACTTGGGGTTCCCAGCATATAAAAGGATACAACATTACCTACACTATTATCTTCTTATAATGTTCTCTCTCATAACTAGTGTTTTAAACAATAACTTACAGTCATCATAATGACCCAGCACCTCCTGCTGCAAAGCAGCTCCTTCATTTCCTGCTTGGAGGGTGGACTCTAGAAACTTGTGGACTCACAGAATTCAGGTTCTTCCTTTCCCAGATAATGGCTATGATTTAGATTTTTGCATCAGCAAAACATTGCTTGGTACCTCCAGTTTGATCCAGCACAGTACCAAGAAATGTTGTGAGTTTTAAGTGGCATTATATTTAATGGGAGCTGAATGTAAGCAGCGTGGTCTCCGCTGATATATTGGCTTGGAGGTATTACAGCGTAATAGGTAACACCATGTTTATGGCCCAGCTGATCAAAGGCTGAGGATCCGTAAAATTCTATTCTTTCGCAGTTACATTTCCCATAAGGCTTTGAACAGCAGAACTTCGTAGAGTTTCCAGTGTCCTTGGCTGTGTGCATACAGCCCGACACTTTGGCTCGAGTTCTCCTTGTATTACCTTGGCAGAATACCCGGTCTTCAGGAATCTTAATCTTTTATTTAATCACTTTATCTTTTCAATTTCATCCATTTCCTACCCTAATTCTTTCATTTTCATTAAAGCCAGTACACAAAGATCAAGCTGGTAGAATGTGTTCTGTAGCTGTCAATCAGTGGGCACAAAAAATACAAAATGTGAATAGTTAAATCAGCAGACTTGCCTGCTGGAGTTATCTGCATGGCATAGATGTCAGAGTATTGTTTCCAAGCCTGACTTCTACATGCAGGGAGTAGCAGAGCATGTCCTGGCTTCTTTTATCTTCCTCAGGAGAGCAGCCAAGTGGCATAATCAATTCTTCCAGGCTTTTGTCTTTCACCTGTTTACTTTGCTCACTGCCTAAGGCTCTGCTGCTCTTCTGCCCCTTAAAAAAATGTATTTAATTTCAGATGTTATGAAAAATATATGTACGTTTTGCATGGTGAGTTATATATATTAATGGACTATATCAATAAAGAAGCAGGAGGTTTCTGCTTTACTCCAGTTACTACAACCTCAAACTTTCCTCAGTTGTTCCGACACAGTCAGGCAAACAGAAAATAACTGCTAAGAAGTTAAAGAACAAGGAATAACTTTCTTGTACAAGCTAATGAGGGAATTTTAGTCATACAGGCAGTTTTGATGAGCTCACTTTATTGGCCTGTGATATATATTATTGTAGCTAACAAAGGTCAAACATTAGAGATGCGGCTCTTCTTGTAGCTCCTGGTATTAAAAGAAATTATAAAATCTAGGGCTGAGAAAACCTGTAAAGCATTTAAACAAATGCAAGGTGATTTAGCCAGCACATGGCCAATGCATAAAGCAAAATTAAAAGTTGGAAGGGAGACCAAATTAGATTTTACTGTTGTTTTGTCTTCTCACTGATTTAAAGTCATAGGGCTGAGGTACCATAACAGGATAATAGTGGCAGTCATGATAAGAAAACACTTCCTTTCATTCACACCAGTTCTCTTTCAGTCAATGTCACAAATTTGGGTTAATAAATACACATCATTTCTTTAAGAGCAATATTTTTGCAAAATATATCTTTAGTACAGTGTTTCAGAAAATAACAAGTATTTCTAGTGAAATAAAAGGGAATTGGTAACTGACCAGTGATTAACAAGGCAAACAGATATGGAAGGTAAAATACCAGATGTAGTGAAGCAGGTTTCTCACTGTTCTTATTTAATGCCACAGATTTTTGTGGACTCAAATTTTTATGTGCTCTGTGTTTTGTATATGCAATTTACTCCAAAGGGAGCTTCAAATACAGAACGGAATCAGGGTCAGGTCCACAATGTAACTGCAAATACTGGTGTTATATGCAACTATAGAGGTACCCAGTTGTTGAACGGAAATAAATTACTGTATTTTAAGATTATTTTTATAATAAGACTCTTAGAGGGCTTTGAAGGTTAGTCATTTTCATGGCATTGTTTATTTTATGTTTTAATTTCACCTTCTTTGTATTAAAAGGCTTGGTTGAAATGTACACGCATGGATCCTCAAGTGAAAGAGTAGTCTGCCTAATAAAGAAATACTTTTCTGATACTTTCCCTGAAAAAACTTTAGACAGGTAGAGTGGAAATGTGAATTTGGCCTCATATAATAGTTATCAAAGTTAAAATTTGTTTTCAAGCGTTATTTTGGATAGACCGTCATTTCTAAAAAGAGGAATGGGCACAGTTAAACAGTCAAGATTAGAAATAGAGTATATTATAAGAAAAACTTGGAAGATCTGGAAGTACCAACACAATGCAGTCATTTTCCTCTAGTTATGCTTATTTCAGAAATCCTCATATTTGGTCTTAAGTCTGAATTTTCTCATTCTCATGAGTGTTAACACACTTTTTGTAACACGCTGCAAATGTACATTTTTCTAATATTTCATTTCTTGGAATACTAACACTGTATAATAATGCCACTGTAATGAAAGTTCTTCTATTGCCAGGGCATGAAAAGTTGTTGCATGATAATGAAATGTGATGGATATATGAAGTATCCGTCCAAGAACTAATTATTCATGGAGTTTTAAAAAAGTATTCTCCTGTTAAAAACAATAACCTTGCTGAATTCTTGAATATTGCATGTCTAGAGCTGGAAGCAAATATACATATGGATTCAACTTCCAAATATGAATAAAAATCACAGTGTTCTAACTTCAATACACTCTGTAGGAAGACCTCTACTGGTCTCCACCATCAGAACTGCACAGCATGTGAGCATGACTGTCCCTTTCTTAGCTTTACTAAGAAGCTGCCTGGTTATTTCCCAGGGGCTGGTGAAAATCTGGCTATCTGTATCGAACTGACACTGTTTAGAGACCTCAGCTGACAGGCACTAAAGGTTCCTAACTCCTTCTAGGAAACAAAATTCTGAAGAAAGAGGAAGCACAGAGACAATAAGAAAAAATTCCACAGGCTGGCATTGCTCTTCTTCCTACAGACTAAAATTGATCGTATCAAAATCTAAGATTTTTATCTTAAAATATCATTTTTAATTTTGATACAAGCTTTTAAATTCAAAATCAATTGAAAACACAGATAAAGAATACAAATATTTACATCCTCTACCTTTCCTGCTCTCATTGCAATGCCTGGCACAGGGACTAGAGTTGTCCAGTGCTGGGAGTTTACGAAGCACTCTATCATCACCAGAACAGCGTCACTGGCCAAATAGTTTCTGTGCAATCAGTGGACAAGATCCTGACCAAAACCTCATCCCAAGGTCATTTTGGTGTCCTAAACCAAAACAGGAACAATTCCACCACAGGAGGGGAAACTACTTTATGCATTTGTCAGCACTGAATTAAGACTACAATCTGGTGGCACTAGCTGCATCCTATCAGAAATCAACTTGCCTATCATGCTTTTGAACTTCACTCACAGCCAGACATTTTGTCTCAGACACAAAGTGTACAGACCCTTTCCTACGAACTGTTACTCACTGCGTACCTCACTGAATAGGTTTCTGTAGCTCCTTTGTGCACTGAGCGAAGGTATCGTGATACACATTAAGGTGCTTTTTAAAGGGCTCCATTACTTTCAATCAAGCAATAACTCAGTTTGTTGATTTATTACAACATATGAAAAGAAAATTTCCTGTTTAGAATGATTATTTAGATTGTAATTATAACAGTACTGAAAAATTATTTTAAAATCTGTAAAAATAAACAGAAAGTAAAAGAGGGTAGCCTATGTCTACACGACAGCAAAACTTCCAACTGCTGTTCATCCAAGGATTCCCACTTATTACAAAGAAACCATTTAAGTTCTGCCACTGAGGTATTATCACAGCCTGGCATTCAGCATTGGTTGCAAAATTTACAAATGGGCTGGGTTGCCAGGTTGTTCTTTGTGCATGAGCTAGTTCAAACCAAAGAGAGCATGGCATAATCATAGTGAAATGAAGGGCTAAGCATTCAGTTTCAGTCTGGATGACACATTTAAGATTAAGACAAACAAGGAAAAATGAAGAGTGAAAAGGAAACCCTGATGAGAAAGAGGAGCTCAGTCTGCCTGCTTCTGATCTAGAATAAAGAGACTGAACACTTGTTGCATCAACAGCAGAGATGATCTCTTCTATTTCAAGGTGCAAAACGCAGAAAAGAAGTATAGCTTTTTCCTGTGGCTACAAAATCTTGCTTTTAACTAAAGAACACAATAGCTTTTTTGATAAGAATAAGACATTCTGAACTTAAAACTAAGACAGTACCATAGTTAGCTTGCATATTCTATCACCAGGCTTAAGCCCACCATGACAAGCCTAGTAAAGCATGTCAGCCTTTACACTACATGTCCTGACTTTTATCCATTTGTCAACACCTTAAGGTTATCCAAAATGCCATTTTAATTAACAAGATCATCCGTGCTTTTCTTCTGATAACATTTTATTACAACGAAATATTAATGGGAACCAACCTAAAAAAGAACAGTGGAAGACAGCAGCTGTACTGTCCTGGTTTCAAGGGCTCCGAGCAAATGGATAAATAATGGACATCAGACACGTCCCAGTGGGAAAGCACAAAATTATGGGTGTGAAAGAGTACTAAACAGAGGTGAAAAAAAAGTGAAATAGCATTTGGAGTGAAAACTTCCATAACCTTTATGATAAGCACTTCCAGTCAAACAAAACTGAAAAATCTCATGGACAAACTGAATTCTGCCTTCAGAAATAGACAAATGTATTTTGATGGAGGAGGTTAGTTCACCGTTATTTATAATGTATTTCCTTTTCTGAAGACGCTTCTCAGAACCAGCCAGTCTCAGTTCAGCCAGGGAGGATCCCAGAGGGAAACACTGATCAAAAACACCCAGGATAAGGATAGTCAAAGACCAGGTAAGCGTGTCCATCCTGAACAGAACATCTCCATGGCTCCCAGAATCTGAGCTGTTCTCAAACCTGGAACCCCACAGGCAATAAAATCCAACATATTTTTAGTAGTAGAAGGCTACTCAGAGAACATTTTTTTAAAATT